>BNJV01000273.1_pt1 | contig 194618 bp, 270 predicted proteins | sample 8540591 | NCBI WGS metagenome assembly BNJV01 (sample SAMD00202457, study PRJDB9452) | human saliva metagenome | host: Homo sapiens | reverse complement strand
TTTTTTTATTTAATCCATTTTATACCACAGATTATACATTAGTGTCAATTACTATTGCTATTAAACTTTAACTGTATTGTTTCACCAAACTTCCTTGCTTAATTCCTCATATTTCATCGTATTCCCCTTCCTCTATCATCTCGTCTATAGCTTCTCTAAACCAATCCCAAAAAGCTTTCATAGTCCTTTTCGCTGTTCCCATCCCGAACTTGCAAAATCGTGGATTTTTGTACCCTTCCGCCTTTGTCGATATCAAAAGCAAACTATATCATCATTGTCATCTCTTCTTGCGAAAGGGTACCAACTTTTCTGTCGGGGTATCTTTCTTGCAATCCCTTTATTCTCCACACAGCCTGTTCATAATCCATCAAATACCAAAAATCAAAAATCCGTCAGCCCCAAATGAACAATTTTTAAAAATTCTTTCGGATATTCAAATCCTTTATATATACTACCGGCATCCAATAATTTCATTTTCTATACCTCTTTCTTAAAAACAAAAAGCGACCAAATTTCTTTACTTATAAGAATTTGACCGCTTTTTAAATAACTATATTTTCTAATCCGCTCTTCTTCTGTAAAAATCTTCCAAGGACTGTTGTGTCTTTATAAGATTTATAAATGCGGCCTTATCTATTTCTTTGATTGCCTTTACAACTTTATCAGCCTCGGCGCTTGATACTATTGAGTATACAAGCGTTCTCTCACAATGATTGTAATGTCCCTCTCCCTTCCATGTTGTGGCACCATGGTGACTGATTTCTGAAATTATCTCACAGACTTCGTTTGGATGATCTGTAACAATGAACAGTGTAATCTGTTGATACTTTCTATACAATACATGTATAACAGTTGTTGTAACGTATTGAAAAATAATCGAATAGAGCGCTCTGTCCCAGCCGAATAAAAGTCCTGCAATCAAAAGTACTACCGCATTTCCTACAAGGATAATATTAAATGCATCCATTCCTTTTTTCTCGGATAAGAAAATAGAAATAAAGTCGGTTCCTCCTGTAGTGGCATTCATAAGAAGACAAACACTTATAGCAAGGCCGTTTATCATTCCTCCGAAAATTGTTATAAGCAATATATCCTCTGTTATCACATATCCCGGAATAATATCCACCAAAAAGCCTGCAAGCAATATAACCCAGCAGGAAAAAAGTGTAAATTTCTTTCCTATAAATCTGAAACCTATATATACAGGTATGGCATTTAATATAATATTTACCACTGTATACGGTAATTCCACATTAAAAAACATTCTTGCAGATCTGGTAATAAGCAGAGTAATACCTGTCGCACCTCCCGGGAAAAGGTCTCCGGTTCTTACAAAGGTCTTGATATTGACAGCCATCAAAACAGCCGCCAAAGTTATAACGAAAAATCTTTTTATATCATTTTTCTATAATATTATTTTTATTATTTTTTTTATTTTCTTCCATTAAACCATCTCACAAAACTTATTTTACCCTGTGACAGGCTACACTTCTGCCGTTCTTTTCGCTCAAAACAGGCTCATCCGTTCTGCAAACTTCCATGCAATACGGACATCTGGTATGAAATCTGCAGCCGCTTGGAACATCTATAGGACTTGGTATTTCCCCCTTAAGCATTTCCTTTTGCCTTCCCGCATTTTCAATGCTTGGAATGGCATCAAGTAAAAAGCTTTGTATACGGATGAAGAGGATTTTCAAAAATATCATCCGTATTTCCTATTTCACATATCTTGCCCAAAAACATCACACAAACTCTGTCGGCAATAAAATTTACCACCGATAAATCATGTGATATAAATAAATACGATGCTTTACTCTTCTCCTGTAAATCCTTAAGTAAGTTCAAAACCTGTGACTGTATTGATACATCCAGCGCCGATACAGGCTCGTCACATACTATAAGTTTGGGATTTAGGGGCTGTGCTCTGGCAATTCCTATTCTTTGTCTTTGCCCTCCTGAAAACTGATGCGGATATCTGTTATAGTATTCTTTTCTGATACCGACATCTTCCATCAAATCAAGGACTTTTAGCTTTACATCTTCCTTTTTCATTCCCCTTATTATGTGTGATAATGGGCTCTGCAATAATCTCCCCTACCGTCATTCTGGGATTTAAAGAAGCATACGGATCCTGAAAAAAATTATTTGAAGATTTTTCTTAATCTGCTTTAATTCTTCGCCCTTTTTTCATAAATATTTTTCATTAAGAAATATACTCTCACCGCTGTTCGGACTTATAAGTCCTATAGCACATTTTCCGAGAGTTGATTTTACCGCATCCGCTCTCACCAACCAAAGCCAAGGTCTCATTCTCATATATATCAAGACTTACATTACTTATAGCATGTACTTTTTTTATTTTTTTCTTTGATGTAGGAAATTCCTTAACTATGTTTTTTTAAACTTAATACTACATTTTTCATCTTCTATCCTTTTATGTAGGAAACATGAAACCATATGATTATCCTTTATGTACTCGTCTGCCGGTCTTGAAGAAAAACAGATGTCCTGTGCATAATCACATCTGTCTACAAATCTGCATCCCTCCGGCAAATTTAAGATATTCGGTACATTTCCCTTTATAGTATACAATCTGTCCTGCTTTTTTCCGATAGTAGGAATAGACTTTAAAAGTCCGTTTGTATATGGATGTGCAGTCTCGTTAAAAAGTGTTTTTGTCAGAGTTGACTCCACCACTCTGCCTGCATACATTACATATACATAGTCACATATTTCGGCAACAACTCCCATATTGTGGGTAATCATTATAATTGATGTTCCGACAGATTCGCACAGTTTTTTCATCAGCTTTAAAATCTGTGCTTCTATGGTAACATCCAAAGCTGTTGTAGGCTCATCGGCAATTAACAGTTTAGGTTTACATATCATTGCCATACCTATCATTACTCTCTGTCTGAGACCGCCTGAAAGCTCATGAGGGTATGAATTAAATCTTTTTTCCGCTTCCGGAATTCCCACCTCATTAAATATTTCAATGACACGCATCTTTGCTTCTTCTTTTGAAATCTTTTCATGCAAAATAATGGCTTCCATTACCTGCTTTCCCACTTTCACCACCGGATTAAGTGATGTCATAGGCTCCTGGAAAATCATTGAAATATCCTTGCCTCTGATTTTTGCATAATCTCTTACACTCAATTTTTGTAAGTTCCGTGCCGCAAAAGTCTATACTTCCTCCGACTATCTTTCCGGGATTTTTTATAAGTCCCATAATACTCATAGCGGTCATAGATTTTCCGCATCCGCTTTCTCCGACAATTCCAACTATCTTACCCCTTGGTATATCTATATTTATGCCATCAAGTGCATAGGCAAGCTTTACCCTTTACTTGGAAAGCAACTTTTAAATCTCTTATAGTCAAAATATTGTCCATATTACTGCTCCTTAAGATATGGATCTAATACATCTCTTAGTCCATCACCCAAAAAATTGAATGCTAAAACTACAATCATTATAGCCATAGCCGGTGCCAGTACAAGTACAGGCTGTGTAAACAGATATTTTTTTGCACTTACGACCATAAGTCCCCAGCTAGCCGTAGGCGGCTGTGCACCGACACCGAGGAAGCTTAAAGAACTCTCCGAAAGTATGGCTGAAGGTATACTTAAGGTAAATAATACCACCAATGTAGGTATACAGTTTGGCAATATATGTCTGAAAATAATTGTAGCATTACTTACACCCATACTTTTTGCCGCCTCAACATATTCTTTCTTTGAAAGTGACAATGTTTCCGAACGTATTACTCTGGATGTGGATGCCCAATTTACCAAAGACAGTGCTATAAATATATTTATAAGTCCTCCGCCCATTGTATACATTACAACCATCGCAAGTAAAAGTGACGGGAATGCCAGCATTATATCTGCAAGCCTCATTATAGCAAAATCAATCTTTCCGCCAAAGTAACCTGCGATAAGTCCCAGTATTGTGCCTATTGTCATTGAAATAAATGTCGGTAAAAGTCCTATGGTAAGTGATATTCTTGCTCCATATATAACTCTGGTCAATGTATCTCTTCCGAGTTCATCTGTACCCAGAGGATGTGCAAATGATGGTGCCAAAAGTCTGTCCTTTAAACTCTGTGCATTCGGTCCGTATGCGCATATCACATTTGCGAATATGGCGCAAAAATATAATTATAAAAAAATAACTATTAGAGAAAAAGAATGCCAGCTTATTTTGTTTTAATTACAGTATTCAGCTTTTTCAATAAGGCTCTCTTCCATTAGAATTTCCTTGTCAACAACCGACTTTTTATCAATATTTTTACTCATATTATTGTTTTTCTTCACCACTCTTTCTATATCTCCTTTCTAATTCTCGGATCTAGAATAGAGTACAATGAATCCGCTATCAAATTTCCCAATATAACCAGTATTGTGGTAAATATAACCGTTCCCTGTAAAAGCGGCATATCTCTGGTCTCTATTGCATTTACCGCAAGTCTGCCTATTCCCGGTATACCGAAAATATTCTCTGTAATAACCGCACCCGAAAGCATGGAAGATATCTGTAGTGCCATCATTGTAACAACAGGAAGCATGGCATTTTTTAAAGCATGTGATTTCATAACTGCAAATTCCAAAAGTCCCTTGGCTCTTGCAGTTCTGATATAGTCCTCCTGCATTACTTCCAAAATATTCGATCTTGTCATTCTGGCAATACTTCCTGCGGAATTCCATCCAAGTACTATAGAAGGTAATACCATTGATGCCGCTGTCTCATATCCCGATACGGGAAATATTTTCAGCTTATAGGCAAAAAGATACTGCAACACAAGTGCTATCATAAATACAGGCATGGATACACCTAGAAGTGCAGTACCCATAAACAGCCTGTCTAAAATATTATTTTTATTTACCGCCGCAAATATTCCGCTTACAATTCCGACTATCCATGAAACTATTGCTGCACATACTGCAAGTCTTACCGTATTCGGGAATGCATCCAGTATTATACCTGTAACATTTCTGTTCAGTCTGTAGCTTGTCCCGAAATCTCCTCTTACAGCATGTGAGATATATGTAAAGAATTGCATATACAGTGGTTTATCAAGTCCCATCTCTTTACTTATCTTATCTATTACAACCTGGTTTACATGTTCACCAAGCATTGTGGTTACAGGGTCTCCCGGTACTACTCTTAACATTATAAATATTATCAAAACCACGCCAATCAAAAACAGGTATGGAAATCAAAAATTCTTTTTAATATTTTTTTAAACAAAACTGCCTCCAAAAAGCTCCGATATAAAAATGGAGCGATATCTCGCTCCATTATACCAATTATCTATTTTAAGTGCTATAACTATTTTTTTGAAAAGCCTACAAATCTCATATCTGAAATTCCGGCCCAGTTAGGCTCAAATCCCTCGATATTCTTGCTTACACCATAATAGTGCTCTTTTTGAGAACATAGGTAACCATGCAAAATCTTCTGTAACAATTTTTCTTTTCAAGATCATTATACTCAGATAATCTCTCTTCAGAATTTACTATTGTTCTTGCCGCACTTACTCTGTCCATTACAGCCTTGTCAGGATAATTCAATGATCTTTGCTTTGTATTATTCTCATTTCCGAAGAATGTATAAATAAAGTTGTCGGGATCGTTATAATCAGCAGTCCATGTTGACATAAATGAACCGAGTGTACCGTCTTTTTCTTGTTGCAAGCCATGTAGACTCATCATAATTCTTTATCTCCGCATTTATACCGACTTCGCTTAGCTGTGATGATATTACTTCAAGTATAGTCTTTGTAGTATCTGATGATGATGAATCAACTGAAATCTCCATATCAAATCCGTTCGGATAACCGGCCTCTGCAAGTAAAGCTTTTGCTCCGTCCGGATCATACTTAAGCTCAGGTAATGAAGAATTATATCCTATAAGTCCTCTTGGGAAAAATACCGTTTTCAATTGTTGCCACACCGCCAAGTAATGAATCAATGATTTCCTGACGATTGATTGCCATAGAAATTGCTTTTCTTACATTTACATTGTTTAAAGGCTCAATATTCTCATTGAATGTAAAGTATGTAATACCTACTCTTGGAGTATGGTAAAGTACATCAGGCATCTCCTTCTTATATGTATCAATATAGTCAAGCATGTAATCAAAATCAAGTATATCAAGCTCACCGTTCTTGAACATCATATTTCTTGTTTCGGAGTCAGGTATAACTCTTATAAGAACACCGGGAAGTGATACATCTCCACCCCAATATGCGTCATTCTTTGTAAGTACAATAGAATCATTCACCGTCCACTCCGCCATCTTGAAAGCACCTGTTCCTACAGTCACAGAAGGGTCGATACCGAACTTGTCGCCTGCAGCCTCTGTAGTCTCCTTATCAAGCATACATACAGGTGATGATGACAGACATGCCAAAAATCCTGAATAAGGCTCAGATAAAGTGATCTCTACAGTATAATCGTCCACAGCTTTTACACCTGTAAGTTCTTTACTGCTTCCGTCCATAACTTTATCCGCACCTTCAATCTGACTTACAAAGTCACCGTTTACAGCGCCTGTAACTCCCAGAATTCTTGTGAGTGAATACACTACATCATCAGCTTTAAAATCGGCACCGTTTGAATATTTTACACCTTCCTGTAAATGCAAAGTGTAAATTTTTCCGTCCTCAGATATGTCCCAACTCTTTGCCAATGAAGGTACGAGCTCACTTGAACCGTCGCTCTTTATCTTTGCTTCAACCAATCTGTCAAAGATATTTAAAGGTACCATATAATCCTTTGATGTCTTATGCGGATCTGCAGTCTGAATATCCGCATTAATTGATGTTACAAGAAATCCTTTTAGTATCAATATTTGTTGTTGCTTTGCTCTCCTGTGTAGAGCCTGTTTCCGTTTTCTTAGAAACGCATGCACTAAGAGTTAATGCTAAAACAGCTCCTAACAATACAATTCTTTTTCATTTTCCTCTCCCGTTTCTTATTACTACATGACATTATAATACTTTTTTTATAATCAATGCCAAAATAATTTTTATATCCGATATAAAAAAAGTCGGGCAAATAATCGCAACCCAACTTTTTTTATAAAATCTATCTCAGGAATGTAACCGCTTTTATAGGGGTTCTGTAATCACTTCTTCCTATTGTAATTCCAAGATTCTTATTTGCAGCATGAACTATCTTTCCGTCGCCCATATATATACCTACATGGCTTATCTCTCCGCCACTTCCGTAAAAGAGCAAATCTCCCGGCTGAACTTCCGATACACTTATTTCTCTTCCGTTATTAGCCTGCTGTCTTGTATTTCTTCCGGTACTGATTCCGAATTTTTCATAAACTCTCATAACAAATCCTGAGCAGTCTGCACCGTTTGTCAATGATGTACCACCGTAAACATACGGATTTCCCACATACTGCTTAGCATAAGCAACTATTGCCGACCTTGAAGCCTTTTTCCTTGGCTGCCGCTTTTTGTGCTTTCAGTAGTAGCTTCTGTGGTTGCCTTTGATTTGCTTACTCCCGGTCCACCGTTCTCACCTGTTACGACTGAACTTTCTTTCTGAACCTTCTTTGCCTTGGTCTCAGTTTCCTTAGACTTTTCGGTATTTCCACCCGGTCCGTATCCTGCCGCTGTTGTGGCTTGTGTGCTGATTTCAACCTTAGATTCTGCAGGCTTAGTCTGTGGCTGCTCAGCTACCGTTGTAGCCTCTGTCTGCTTTGTTGTATCTTCTACAGCACTGATTGTTTCAGGTGCCTGTACGGCATCTATCTTTTCCTGAACTGTTTCAGTTTGCTTTGGTTGTTTCAGGAATCTTTGTTTCCTCAGGCTCTTTAACAGTTTCTATGGTTACTTTAGACGATTCCGTTTCTTTTTAGTGTCCTCTATCGCCTTTATAGTTTCCGAAACTTTCTTCTCCTCGGAATTCTTTGTAGCTTCAACCGTATCGGCATTTGTTTCAGCCTTAGTTGACTGCTTTGTGGCATCTTCCGTAGGCTTTGATGTAGGTTTTTAGCGTTGTCTCAGGCTGTTTTGTCGTCTCCTTCGGAGCCTCGATTTTTTTCTTCATTAGCCTTTGATGTTCCTTTTTATTGTATCCGGAACATTGATGTTCACCTCTTTGCTTGCAGGTGTTTCTCTTTTTTTCGGCTGCAGGTGACTTTTATGGTCTTAGGCTCTAGTGCCTGTTTTTCTCTGAAGTTGTCTTCTCAGTTTGCCTCCGTAGACTTCTTTGTCTCTTTGGCTTTTGTAGTATCTTCAACTACCGTATCTTTCTTTGCCGCTATAGTTTTATCACCGTCTGCATCTACCAGATTTTGATAAATATCCATAGCCTCTTTGGCTTCCGTTTCAAGCTTAGCCTTTTCAAGAGCCTCTATAGTACTCTCTTCCGTGGTCTTAGCTGTTTTATAAGATATATCCGTCTTTATAAAGTCCTTATAAACATATCCTGTGAGATCGTCATCTACCTGAACCTTTACAAAGTTGTTATCCTGTCCTACGACTACAAACTTCTCTCCGCCTCCAAGCATAGTGAGAGTATTTGAAGTTATATTAGGTGTTGTTCTCAGTCTTACATTGTCAATGTCTACAACAGTTGCATATGTGACGATTGCATCTTTCGCCATTTTTTTGGCTTTTTCTCCTGTAGCCACTTCTGAGGCCTTTACATAACCTTCAACACTTCCGGAGTTTATTTTTAACCACTCTCCGCTTTCATTCACCTCGGTTCCTACAACAGTCGCAACTGAACTGTAAGATATACTTCCCACAGCTTCACCGGTCTCTTTGGCACTTGAATGAACAACCGTGTCCTTTTTTCGATTGGCTACAACGATATCATCTTTTATGATATCCTCTTTGAGTTTGTCTTGTATTGACGGCGCTTCGTATTTCACCGTATCATTTACAAGTTTTGTTCGTGCATCGTCAGCTCCCGTTATCTCTATAGTATTGGTGGTCGCTTCTTTTAACGACTCACCAAGAGCCGTCTGTGGAGATATAGAGCTTGCCTTATAATTGTTTAAGGCTACGGCCATACCGGAGACTGCGTTACTTGTCTCCAAATCCATATCTGCATAGGCGTTGAAACTACATAATGAAACAAGGGTTAGAGCGGATGCCAATGTTAGAATTTTTCCTTTTCATGAGCACTCCTTGCTTTATTTTTAGAGTACTTAAATTATACCAAAATTTGTAAGATTGAACAATTACTTTACGCCTGTTTACTTATTACAATATTTTTAAACTTTTGATTACGTTTAGCGTTATAAATTCATTTAAAAAGTGTTACACAAAAAAAGAACAACCTAAGTTGTTCTTTAAGTGCGGGAAAAGGGACTTGAACCCTCACGTCTATACAGACACAAGATCCTTAGTCTTGCCTGTCTGCCAATTCCAGCATTCCCGCATAGGATTAGATTTTCTAATCAAGGCGACAACCAGATTTGAACTGGTGATCAGGGTGTTGCAGACCCACGCCTTACCGCTTGGCTATGTCGCCGTGTCTAGTTGCCTAAACAAGCGCCCCGAACAGGGCTCGAACCTGTGACACTGCGGTTAACAGCCGCATGCTCTACCTACTGAGCTATCAGGGCAAATACTCGTGTATTATATCAGATAATCACTGATTATGCAAGTATTTTTTTGAAGAAATGTATCTTCAAAACTGCCTACCAAATTCCGAGCTATTATAAACTTTTTCCTATCTTTTGGTTAAACCCTCGACCTATTAGTAACCATCAACTTAATACATTACTGTACTTACATCTTGGCCCTATCTACCTCGTAGTCTTCAAGGGGTCTTACTGTTTTCACATGAGATATCCCATCTTGAGGGGGGCTTCACGCTTAGATGCCTTCAGCGTTTATCCCGTCCCGACATAGCTACCCTGCCATGGAGTTACTCTCCAACAGGTACACCAGCGGTCAGTCCGTCCCGGTCCTCTCGTACTAAGGACGGCTCCTCTCAAATATCTTACGCCCACGCCGGATAGGGACCGAACTGTCTCACGACGTTCTGAACCCAGCTCGCGTACCGCTTTAATGGGCGAACAGCCCAACCCTTGGGACCTGCTACAGCCCCAGGATGCGATGAGCCGACATCGAGGTGCCAAACCACTCCGTCGATGTGAACTCTTGGGAGTGATAAGCCTGTTATCCCCAGGGTAGCTTTTATCCGTTGAGCGATGGCAATCCCACTTTATGCCACCGGATCACTAAGTCCTACTTTCGTACCTGCTCCACCCGTCGGTGTCGCAGTCAAGCTCCCTTCTGCCTTTGCACTCTTTGAATGGTTTCCGACCATTCTGAGGGAACCTTCGAGCGCCTCCGATACTCTTTCGGAGGCGACCGCCCCAGTCAAACTCCCCGTCTGGCATTGTCCCCCGGCCGGATAACGGCCTGCAGGTTAAAATCCAGCAATACAGGGGTGGTATCCCAACGGCGACTCTGCATAAACTGGCGTCTATACTTCTTAGTCTCCCACCTATCCTGTACGAGTATTACCGAATCCCAGTACCAAACTGGAGTAAAGCTCCATGGGGTCTTTCCGTCCTGGCGCGGGTAACCAGCATCTTCACTGGTACTTCAATTTCACCGGGTGCATTGTTGAGACAGCGCTCAAATCATTACGCCTTTCGTGCGGGTCGGAACTTACCCGACAAGGAATTTCGCTACCTTAGGACCGTTATAGTTACGGCCGCCGTTTACCGGGGCTTCAATTCAAAGCTTCGTTTCCTGACTTCTCCTCTTAACCTTCCGGCACCGGGCAGGCGTCAGCCCATATACTTCACCTTGCGGTTTCGCATAGACCTGTGTTTTTGCTAAACAGTTGCTTGAGCCTTTTTTCTGCGACCACTCTACTAAAGTGGCACCCCTTCTCCCGAAGTTACGGGGTCATTTTGCCGAGTTCCTTAACAATGCTTCTCCCGCCGGCCTTAGGATTCTCTCCTCATCTACCTGTGTCGGTTTGCGGTACGGGTACATATAACACTAATAGCGGCTTTTTCTTGACGGCTCCCTAACCGACTTCCCTACTAATTTTCGGTACGCATCACGTTTTCCCCTTGCATGGTGGTTTTTCCTCCCATACAGGTACTTCGCTTGCCCCGGTTTTTGTCCTCCCGGGTTCGGTTTCAGTCTCCGTGTCCCCACAGTTCTGATTATATGTAGTACAGGAATCTGTACCTGTTATCCATCGACTACGTCTTTCGACCTTGCCTTAGGCCCCGACTTACCCTGAGTAGATCAGCTTTACTCAGGAAACCTTAGATATTCGGCCAAGAGGATTCTCACCTCTTTCTCGCTACTCATTCCGGCATTCTCTCTTCTTATTACTCCACCATTCCTTCCGGTATGGCTTCTACGCCTCTAAGAATGCTCCTCTACCAATGTATTACTACATTCCCAGGCTTCGGTGTTGTGTTTAGCCCCGGACATTTTCGGCGCAGGACCTCTCGACTAGTGAGCTGTTACGCACTCTTTTAATGTATGGCTGCTTCTAAGCCAACATCCTAGCTGTCTTCGAAATCCCACATCCTTTTCCACTTAACACACACTTTGGGACCTTAGCCGTAGGTCTGGGCTCTTTCCCTTTTGACTACCCAACTTATCTCGTGTAGTCTGACTCCCGTCAATCATCTAGCCGGCATTCGAGGTTTGATATCTCTTGGTAGGCTTTGACGCCCCCGCAAAAAAATTCAGTGCTCTACCTCCGGTAGAACTAATAACGAGGCTAGTCCTAAAACTATTTCGAGGAGAACCAGCTATCTCCGGGTTCGATTGGAATTTCTCCCCTATCCACACCTCATCGCCACCCTTTTCAACGGATGTGCGTTCGGTCCTCCATTCACTTTTACGCGAACTTCAACCTGGACATGGATAGATCACCCGGTTTCGGGTCTACACATACTGACTAATATCGCCCTATTAAGACTTGGTTTCCCTTCGGCTCCGTATCTTTAATACTTAACCTCGCCTGTACATGTAACTCGCCGGACCGTTCTACAAAAAGTACGCGGTTCACCTTTCGGTGTTCCACAGTTTGTAAACATAGGGTTTCAGGTTCTTTTTTCACTCCCCTCGGGGTTCTTTTTCACCTTTCCTTCACAGTACTATACGCTATCGGTCACTGACTAGTATTTTAGCCTTGGGGGTGGTCCCCCTGCTTCCCATAAGGTTTCTCGTGTCTCGTGGTACTCCGGATACTGCTGGATTCAATATATTTTTCCCTTACACGGCTCTCACGCTCTTTTGGCCCGCTTTTTCCAAAACGGTTCAGGTAATATATCTTACTCGTATTGCAGTCCTCTACCCCGCAGTGCACGCACCACGGTTTGGGCTCTTACGATTTCGCTCGCCGCTACTTTCGCAATCACTGTTGTTTTCTTTTCCTCCGGCTACTTAGATGTTTCAGTTCACCGGGTTTCCCCTCTGTACGTTATGTATTGGCGTACAGATACTTGGAGTTCTTCCAAGTGGGTTTCCCCATTCAGACATCTGCGGATCATTGAATATGTGCTTCTCCCCGCAGCTTTTCGCAGCTTGTCACGTCTTTCTTCGGCTGTCAGTGCCTAGGCATCCACCCTACGCTCTTTTATGTTTAACCTCTTAAATCTTTTTTAGATTTAGTGTTTATGTACGACACTAGCGTGTATCATACACTATGTTTAAAATTTATTTTTGTTATTAAAATATTAATTACTTATAGCAATTAATACCTCGGATGTCTAATTATAAAATATTTATATAATTTCTCGTTTGGTATGCAGTTTTCAAGGTACATTTGAGCCAAAGATATTCTCTGGCAATGGAGATGGAGAGATTCGAACTCTTGACCCCCTGCTTGCAAGGCAGGTGCTCTCCCAACTGAGCTACACCCCCATAAATTGGCATCCACCTACTCTCCCATACCGTCTCCAGTATAGTACCATCGGCCGACCAGGTCTTAACCATCGTGTTCGGAATGGGAACGGGTGTGTCCCCTAGACGCATCGACACCAATAATGTTATGTTTTTAGTTTTACCCTTGATAATGTAAAACTAAACAGTACTCACAACCCCTACTTTTTCCTTAGAAAGGAGGTGATCCAGCCGCACCTTCCGATACGGCTACCTTGTTACGACTTCACCCCAGTTATCCTCCCTGCCTTCGGCAGCTCCTTCCTTACGGTTAGGTCACTGACTTCGGGCATTGATGACTCCCATGGTGTGACGGGCGGTGTGTACAAGACCCGGGAACGTATTCACCGCAGCATTCTGATCTGCGATTACTAGCGATTCCAGCTTCATATAGTCGAGTTGCAGACTACAATCCGAACTGAGACGTTATTTTTGTGATTTGCTTGACCTCGCGGTTTTGCTTCACTTTGTTTACGCCATTGTAGCACGTGTGTAGCCCAAATCATAAGGGCATGATGATTTGACGTCATCCCCACCTTCCTCCGGATTATCTCCGGCTGTCTCGTCAGAGTGCCCATCTTACTGCTGGCTACTGACGACAAGGGTTGCGCTCGTTGCGGGACTTAACCCAACATCTCACGACACGAGCTGACGACAACCATGCACCACCTGTATCCCTTGTCCCGAAGGACTAGCTCCATTACAAAACTATTCAAGAGTATGTCAAGATTTGGTAAGGTTCTTCGCGTTGCTTCGAATTAAACCACATGCTCCACCGCTTGTGCGGGTCCCCGTCAATTCCTTTGAGTTTCATTCTTGCGAACGTACTCCCCAGGTGGAATACTTAATGCGTTAGCTTGCGGCACCGAAGAGTTTTACCTCCCCGACACCAAGTATTCATCGTTTACTGCGTGGACTACCAGGGTATCTAATCCTGTTTGCTCCCCCACGCCTTCGAGCCTCAACGTCAGTTGTCGTCCAGTAAGCCGCCTTCGCCTCCGGTGTTCCTCTAATATCTACGCATTTCACCGCTACACTAGGAATTCCGCTTACCCCTCCGACACTCAAGCTATACAGTTTCCAAAAGCAGTTCATGGGTTGAGCCCACGCCTTTCACTTCAGACTTGCATTGCCGTCTGCGCTCCCTTTACACCCAGTAAATCCGGATAACGCTTGCCCCCTACGTATTACCGCGGCTGCTGGCACGTAGTTAGCCGGGGCTTCTGAGTCAGGTACCGTCATTTTTCTTCCCTGCTGATAGAGCTTTACATACCGAAATACTTCTTCACTCACGCGGCGTCGCTGGATCAGGGGTTTCCCCATTGTCCAATATTCCCCACTGCTGCCTCCCGTAGGAGTTTGGGCCGTGTCTCAGTCCCAATGTGGCCGTTCACCCTCTCAGGCCGGCTACCGATCGTCGCCTTGGTGGGCCTTTACCTCACCAACTAGCTAATCGGACGCGGATCCATCTTATACCTATAAATATTTTACCCCTGCACCATGCGGTGCTGTGGTCTTATGCGGTCTTAGCGGAAATTTCTCTCCGTTATCCCCCTGTATAAGGCAGGTTATCCACGCGTTACTCACCCGTCCGCCACTAAGTCTACCTAAATTCCATCCGAAGACTTCCTTTAAGCAGCTTCGTTCGACTTGCATGTGTTAAGCACGCCGCCAGCGTTCATCCTGAGCCAGGATCAAACTCTCATATAAAAGTTTAATCTAGCCTTCTCGCTAGCTTGCATCTGTTTTCACAGATCTACTGTTTTTTAAAGGTTTTAAATTCTGTTCGAATCTAAACGTTGTTTTTTCTGAAACTTCATTGATTATTGAAATAATCAAGAATTTTTTCAGGGTTGTGTGTACTGTTTAATCTTAAATTATCAAGGTTCGTTTGCTTTCGCTGTTTGAAACAGCTTAGCCATTATATCAAGCTCATTTTATCTTGTCAACAACTTTTTTTAAAAGTTTTTTTCAGACTATTTGGAGCTTGTTTTTGCTCTTTTCAAGCAACTTTGATATAATATCATTAATTCAACATCTTGTCAACTACAATTTAAATTATTTTTTTAAGTCATTATGATGTTTGAATTAAGCCTCCTGCAAAAAGCAGTGTACTTATTATACTTTTTCGTATTTCTAAAGTCAAGTGACTTTTTAAAAAAACACAAAAAAAGCTACAGTTTCGAACTCATTTTTACATCCCTAAACTGTAGCCCTCTCAATTTTATAAAAGTATTTTTACTACTCTTTCAAAAGATAATCATTATTTATAACTTTCATAGACAGCGGACCTGCTATGGTATTTGAATAGACAGTTTCAACCGGTCTTATTACTATACCTTCCTTATTCCTTCCTGAAGCGTACTTTCCCTTTGCTCTCTCCAAAAGTTCATCAACGTTTTTATACTTAAACTCTTCTTCCACTTCCTCTACAGGCACCATATTTAAACCAAGAAGCTTACATATCTCCTCGGTCTTATACATGGAAAGCCTTGTATTAGTTTTCATATCCGTTACTGTAAATACATACCACTCAGGTGTTTTCAGATTGAGTCTGTTTTTTTGAATACCCGGTCCGCAAAATTCACCCTGAATTGCTATATCGTCAAGATTATTTTCTTTTAATCTCTCTTCTATTCTATGTTCATGTGCATATTTCCACATATCACATTTATCATCATCTGCATATTCATAGTTTCTTCCGCATACACCGAAATGATCACCGCTCTTATACATGGTTACACTGCACCCGTCCATTTTAGTACTTATGTAATATCCTTTTACAGATTTAAACTCCTCTATTAACTCAGGATATGACTGCACTCTCAGCTCGTCGGTTTTTGAGATTTCACTCGGAAACTCTGCAATAACAGTGCCGTCATTGCTTACTCTCTCCTCTATCTCCCATTTTCTTATTCCAAGAAGTTCGGTTACATCATCATCTATTTCATATTTACCTTCAGGAAGTATTTCTAAAGGTTGTACCAATCCCTGTGATATCTGTCCTCTGAATTTCATGGTTTTCAGCCTGAATCCCGCTCCCATTATTTCATTCTCTTTAAAGCTGCTTGCTCGGAGGAATTCAAAACGTTCACATACAGGAAGGAATGAATCCACTTCCATATATATACATTTATCACCTATACTGAATTGACCTTTGTTAGCTACACATTGCCATCCCAATACATGTACACATTCTATCTTTTTCAGCGCCCTCTATAGGGCGTGATATTATGTACATACTGTATGGATGCCAGTTTTCTTTTTCCCATTTTTCACCTCAACATAATATTTTTATACACTTATTCTAGCATATTTATAATTACTTTTGCATTATACTTGTAGTGTACTCACCTTTTCCGGTGGAAATATAGGTGCAACAATATCAATATCAGAAGAAATGATATATGTTCTCTATATCCTTAAATCTTATAAACTCCTGATCTTCTTATGCTCACCAATGATATTCTCCATCCATACCATATGATACCATCTACCGAATTTATGTCCGCAGTTTTCAAATTTTTCCAACCATTCTAAACCCGATATGTTCATGAAACTGCACACTGTTATTATTTAAATATTCATCCTCTTTATCCACATAACCGATACATGAATATAAATTTGTTATATTCTGCGCCTTTGCTATATCCTCCAAGACAGAGTATAATTTTTGCCTATACCCATTTTCTTCTTATCCGGATTTAGGTATATGGTAGTCTCTGCACTTAATTCATAAGCCTTTCTTCCTACAAATGAATGCAAATAGGCATATCCCAGTATTTCATCATCCTTACAGGCAACAATAAACGGATATCTTTTTAAAACCTCTTCTATTCTTAATTTAAACTCTTCCTCACTTGGTACTTCTGTTTCAAATGATATTGCCGTATCCGTTACATAATATGCATATTTTTGAGCAGCTCTTTAGCATCCTCAGGATTTGCCGATCTTATAGAAATATCATCAATCATCATCTTCAGCCTCTTCTTCAGTTGTAAAATTGCTTGAATCAAAATGTAAGAATTTTTGCAAATATTTATTTGCTCCGTAGACCATTATATCCTGATCCTTTTCAAACTTTGTCTGTGGAGTAATAGTCATATACCAGTTCTCACCTTTTTATTCCCATAATATTAACTTTGCATTTTTTTCCTTATATCAAGCTCCAATACGGTTTTTCCCTCCCAGCTTTTAGGTACCTTACATTCAAATATAGAATTTTCTCCGGGCAGCTCTATATAATTTGAAATATTATTTGAACTGTATCTTATCGCAGTCCATTCAGCCAGCTGTCTTTCAGGATATACCACTTCATTTGCCCCGTTTCTTAAAAGAAATTTTGCTTGCGTATCTCTGGATGCTCTGGCTACCACATATTTTGCTCCACACTCACTAAGAAGTGACGTTGTTTCAAGTGAAGTTTGAAAATCATCACCTATTGCCACAAAACAGGCATCAAAATTACTTACACCGATTGATTTTATAAACTCGCTCTTTGTACTGTCACCAATCATTGAATTTAAGGTATAAGGCAGCACCGGCTCTATACAGTCCTCATTTCTGTCCACAGCCATTACATCATATCCCAGTTCATATAATTTCTTACATAAATGGCGCCCAAAACGTCCTACTCCTATTACTAAAAAACTCTTCATAATTCACCTTCTATAAAATTTATCCTACCGCTACCTGATCCTTGGGGTATCTTGCATTTCCGTTATTTTTTTAGGAGTAACTGCCGCAAATATAAGCGTTATACCTCCTACTCTTCCGATATACATCATACATATTAATAAAAGTTTTGAAACTGTTCCAAGACTTGGGGTAATTCCCAAAGTTAAGCCGACCGTTGCGACTGCGGATGCGGACTCAAACATTGTTTCTTTCAGCGAAAATCCCTCTATACCGCTTATCAGCATGGATCCTGCTATAAATAAAGCAACATCCAAAAACAATACAGCAACTGCATTTTTTATTATATCCGGCTCAATTCTTTTCTTAAATACCGCTACTTCCTTGTCCTGTTTTAAAATGGAACACATTGTAACAGCTAAAATAAATACGGTGCTCATCTTAATACCTCCGGCGGTAGAACCTGAGCCTCCGCCTATAAGCATTAATATAACCGTCATTGCTATACCGTTGTCGCTAAACTTCGTATAATCTATAGTATTAAATCCTGCAGTCCTTGGTGTAACCGCCTGAAATAAACTTGAGAGCACTCTTGTCTTGATGTCCAATCCGCTAAATTCTGTAAAGAAAAAAATAATATGGACGGAAACAATACCAAAATAGATGTCATTGTAAGCACTATCTTAGTTTGAGTGGAATATCTTTTTATATCAAACCTGTAATCAAATATATCCTTCCATATAAGAAAACCCAGACCTCCTATTAGTATCAATAACATTATTGTTATATTTATCATTATATCTGATTGATACTTTGTCAAAGATGAAAATTTACTTACATCCCCCATCAAATCAAAACCCGCATTACAAAATGCTGATATAGAATGAAATACCGAATAATGTATGCCCTTTATTACACCAAAATCTTTCATAAAAGCTTGGGAAACATAAGAGTGCACCAATCATCTCTATAATAATCGTTGCTTTAAATATAAAACTTGTAAGTCTGATTATACCGCCAATTTGCGGTGCCGAAAGTGCACTTTGTAATGTGGCTCTGTCTCTTAGTCCTATTTTTTTGCCTGTAACCTGAGTAAATACGGTTAACATCGTTACCACTCCGAGTCCTCCGCATTGTATCATAGCTATTATTATAATTTTCCCAAATACCGACCAATGTGTAGCGGTGTCATATACTATAAGGCCTGTAACACAGCTTGCGCTGGTTGCGGTAAACAGGGCATCTATAAAAGGTGTAAATTCCTGCTTCTTGATGAAATAGGCAAACTTAGAATACTTGCCCCTAAAAATATCATAATAATAAATCCAAACAGAATAATTCTGGCACTGCTAAATTGTTTTAAAACTTTTCTCTTTATTTCTCTCATTTTTCACTTACATAAAAATCCCTCACATTAAGTAAGGGATTTTTTTGAATACTATTTTACCTATACCGGATATGCTCCTGCTTCTTTGTCTGCTTTAGTCATATCCACTTTTGTCTTTTGTGCTGCTCTGTACTCAAAGAACTCCTCTGCAACCTTTGGGAAAAGTGCATATGTAAGCACATCTTCATCCTGCTCTTTCCACTTTGCAACCTGCTTCTCAAATTCAGGAAGCTGTGGTGCAATAAGATCTGCCGGTCTGCATGTAATAGGCTTCTCATCACCTATTATCTTCTTTTTGCACTTCCTTATTGAAAGGTTTGATAGTCTGACCGAATTCTCCAAGCATTATCTTCTTTGATTCCTTTGGAACCAACTTATATCTCTCACCTGAGAGCACATTCATAACCGCCTGTGTACCTACTATCTGTGATGAAGGTGTAACAAGTGGCGGTTCTCCGAAGTCTTTTCTAACTCTTGGAATCTCCTCCAAAACTTCTCTGTACTTATCTTCCTTACCAGCTTCTTTTAGCTGATTTATAAGGTTTGAAAGCATTCCTCCCGGAACCTGATATTTTAAAGTATTGATATTTACTCCAAGTACCTTAGGATTAAGTAATCCACTCTTTATAAACTCTTCTCTTATAGGTCTGAAATAGTCTGCTATTTCAGAAAGTAAGTTGATATCAAGACCTGTATCATATGGTGTTCCTCTGAAAGTCTCTACCATTACTTCCGTTGCAGGTTGTGAAGTTCCAAGAGCAAGAGGTGAAATAGCTGTATCAATTATATCACATCCTGACTCTACCGCCTTTAAAAGAGTCATAGAAGCCACACCTGCTGTATAGTGAGTATGAAGCTCTATAGGTAAGTTTGTAGATTCCTTAAGGCTTCCTATAAGTTCCTCTGCGGCATATGGTGTCAAAAGTCCTGCCATATCCTTTACACAGAGAGAATCTGCACCCATGTCCTCAATTCTCTTTGCAATATCTTTCCAATACTCAAGTGTGTATGCATCACCCAAAGTATAGCAAAGAGCTATTTGAACTTCAGCATTTTTCTCTTTATTTGCCGCATCAACAGCTGTCTTTAAGTTTCTGATATCATTTAACGCATCAAAGATACGAATTATATCAATACCGTTTGCAACCGACTTTTGAACAAAGTACTCTACAACATCATCTGCATAATGATTGTATCCAAGGATATTCTGCCCTCTAAAGAGCATCTGAAGTTTAGTGTTTTCGAATCCGTCTTTAAACTTACGAAGTCTTTCCCACGGATCTTCATGTAAGAATCTGAGCGAAGCGTCAAATGTAGCACCACCCCAACATTCTACAGCCCTGTAGCCTACTTTATCCATTTTATCTATTATAGGAAGCATCTGTTCTGTAGTCATTCTTGTTGCTACCAAAGACTGATGTGCATCACGCAGCACAGTCTCAACTATCTGAACAGGCTTTTTCTGAATTTCTGCCATAATCCCTCCTTATACTATTCCGAATATTGCCATAAATGTTCCGGCAGCTACAGCCGTACCGATAACACCTGCCACATTAGGTCCCATAGCATGCATCAAAAGGAAGTTTGTAGGATCATACTCCGCACCGACCTTTTGTGAAACTCTGGCTGCCATTGGCACTGCCGAAACACCTGCCGAACCGATAAGCGGATTTACCTTACCGCCTGTAACCTTACACATTATCTTACCGAATATTACGCCTGCCCAGGTACCGAAGGCAAAAGCTATAAGTCCGAGAGCTACAATCTTTAAAGTTGTAACTTTAAGGAATGCCTCCGCACTTGTAGTAGCACCCACACTGGTTCCAAGTAAGATAACAACGATATACATCATTGCATTTGCTGCTGTCTCTGTAAGCTGCTTTACAACTCCACTCTCTTTAAAGAGGTTTCCAAGCATCAGCATACCTACCAAAGGTGCTGTAGTAGGAAGTATAAGACATACCACTACTGTAACTATTATAGGGAAAAGTATCTTCTCAAGCTGTGATACAGGACGAAGCTGCTCCATCTTGATTCTCTTCTCCTCGTCAGTTGTAAAGAATTTCATAATAGGCGGCTGTATGATAGGTACCAAAGCCATATATGAATATGCCGCTACAGCTATAGGTCCAAGGTATTCAGTCTGTCCAAGCTTTCCTGCAAGAAAGATAGAAGTAGGTCCGTCAGCTCCACCTATAATGGATATTGCCGCTGCCGCTTTATCATTGAATCCCATAAATATTGCTATAAAATAAGCCGCATAAATTCCAAACTGTGCCGCAGCACCAAGTAAAAACGACTTAGGATTTGCAATAAGCGGACCGAAATCCGTCTGCGCACCTACACCCATGAATATCAGTGACGGCAATATACTCCACTCGTCCAAAACATAGAAGTAATGAAGCAGGCCTCCCACTCCATTTGTAGAATTCTCAGGCTTTATCATTATATCCGGATAGATATTTACAAGTAACATACCGAAGGCAATCGGAACCAACAAAAGAGGCTCAAATCCTTTTTTAATTGCCAAATATAGAAATATAAAGGCAACAAAAATCATTATCAAATTGCCGAAGGTAAGATTCATGAATGCGGTCTGAGCAATCAAATTGGATAATGTATTTAATATATAATCCATTTTTTCTCCCTCCGGATATTAGTTGATTGTTACAAGAGTTTGATTGGTTTCAACACTGTCTCCAACATTTACATTTATACTTGCAATTGTACCGTCCTCAAGTGCAACGATATCATTTTCCATCTTCATAGCTTCAAGTATAGCTACCACTTCACCTTTTTTAACAGCCTGATTAGGACTTACCTTGATACCAAGGATCTTTCCGCTCATAGGTGCAACAACCTTTTACTCTGCCTTCGCTTCCGCTTGTTGCAGGTGTAGCCTTTGCAACAGGTGCAACCGGTGCGGCTGCTACAGGTGTAACAGGAGCACTTGCTCCTCCTCTTTCCTCAACAGAAACTTCATATGATTTGCCATTTACTGTAATAGTATAATTCTTCATTTTTTTCCCTCCACTATCTTTTTACTCTCTTTATTGAACGAACAATAAGGTTTGATGCATCTGTATTGCTAAACTCCGCTATAGCCGCCGTTATAACCGCTACAAGCTCCAAATCATCCTCAAGATTTTCAGGCTCGTTTACAGCAGCCGCCTCGATTACAGGTTCTTCCTTAGTCTTTGCTTTTAATTTATTTTCAAATACATTTATATACTTAAACAAGCTTATAAGGAATGATATAAAAATCAATATAATAAATACCGTTCCCATACCGAGAACTGTATTAAGTGCGGCCTTTTCCATATTTTCAATAACACTGTACTTAGGTGTGATAGAAAATACCGCTACCTGATTTGTCTTGCTGTCAAAGCCGAGTGTTAACTCTGATTTTCTGTTTTCACCGGAGTATTTTACCTTAACAACATAATTGCCTTCTGAAGCTGAGACTTTTGTATCATCAATACCTACAAGACCTCCGACAAGTTCTTTTGTTGATTTAAAGTTTTTTACACCTTCGGCAAATGCCGTCTGACCGTTTTGCTCTACGCTCTCAATTACCTGATCAAGCTCCGCATCATTCATTTTGTACAACTGATTCAATAAGCTTTCAGCCTGTACCGGAAGCTGATTTGAAATATCCTCAGGTATTGAACTCTCAGAGTCGGCCTTTTTACCGCATGCACTAAGTGCCAGCATGGCAATCATAAACAGACTTAAGATTAAATACTTTATTCTCTTTTTCATGATTCACCTCTAAATTGATCCATGTTTCTTATATGGACGATCTTCTTTCTTTGTAAAAAGCATTTCAAAGGCTGCCAACAATCTCTTTCTTGTATCTGCTACCATGATAATATCATCTACATATCCTCTTCTTGCAGCATATACGGCTGAATTTTTGTAAGTTCTCATACTCTCTTGTTTTTCTCGTCAAGAGTTGCCTTTATATCTTCACTTGAATCAATTTCTTTTTGAATATATTATCTTTACAGCCTCACTTGCATTCATCATACCCATCTTTGCATTTTCCCATGCAAAAACTATATCGGCACCTATTGATTTTGAATTCATTGAAAGTGAAGCGCTTCCGTAAGCATCACCTACTATAAGGCTGACCTTAGGAACTGTTGCATTTGCATATGCATATGTAAGCTTTGCACCTGCCTTAGGCATTCTCTTCTCGCTGCATTTTGTAGCTCTGTATCCCTTTACATCTACAAGTGTAAGTACCGGAATATTGAAGGCGTCACAGAATTCAACAAAACCTGCCGCCTTGTCACTTCCCTGATGAGAAAGTACATTTTCAAACTCTTCTGCAATCTCGCCGTTCTCATCATAAAGTGCTCTTCTGTTTGCTACTACACCTACAGTATTACCGTTTAATCTGATAAATCCTGTAAACATCTCTCTTGCAAAATTTTTCTTTACTTCAAGCACATATCCGCTGTCTGAAATAATATTCAGTGCAAGTGCGGGATCGCTTATTCTTCCTTCAAGTTCAGGTGTAAGTCTGTTTAAATCATCTGTGCACTCGATATATGACATATCATCTTCATTATTTGCAGGAAGAACTGAAATAAGCTCTCTGATTCCTGAAATGATTTCAGACTCGGTTCCTATAAAATCAACCAAACCTGTGGATTCCGATTGGAACTTGGCACTTGAAAAATCATTCTTATCCTGTGAATTCCCGTTTATAGCATTTGGTGAATTTACAAAGACCTTTGCCTTATCCTTCTCCATAAATACAAAATCACTGAGTCCGTTGCTGATAGCCATTCCGCCGCCGCTTAGACCGAACACAGCCTGTATCTGTGGAATAACTCCACTTGCTTTTGTCTGTGCTAAATATATTTTTCCAAAGGCATCCAATGCATCAAAAGACTCTTCCAGTCTCAGACCTGCACAATCAACAAGCCCTACTACCGGTGCTCCCATCTTCATTGCCATATCATATAGTGCAACAATCTTCTTTGCATGCATTTCTCCTATTGAGCCGCCAAGCACTGAAGGATCCTGACTATACACATATACCAGACTGTCATTAATCGTACCGTAACCTGTCAATACACCATCCTTTGGAGTATCCTTATCAGATAGATTGAAATCTGTGTTTCTTGAACTTATATATGAGCCAATTTCCACAAAACTTCCGGTATCGAGCAAATCTTCAATTCGTTTCATAGCAGAAACTCCTATTTGAGCCATATACAAACCTCCGTTTTAATTAATAAGTTGTTGTGATCAAAGTATATTTTGACCGTTGTGACATTATATTTTCTTTTGTAAAATATAGCATCACCGATATTGTTAAATACAAAACAATCTTAAGTTATTTTATAATGAAATCAACAAAAACAAGGGCAAAAAGCAGTGAAATAATATTCATTTCTATCAATTTTTCTACCGTTGTATAAAACCACAACAGGTAAGCATATAATAAAACTCACAGATTAGTTTTAATTCTGTGAGTTTGTATTTAAAAGCAACAATTATCAAGACTTTAGATACTGCTTAAAAGCTTTCTTCACTCATATCCGCCCTTTTCGCAGCTTCCGATACACTTAATATGCCATCCTTTACCAAAGAAATAAGCACACTTATCACACCTTCTTTTCTACCTCTTGCTTCCACTTTATCCAGTACCTCACACATTGTTACACTCTCCTTTCTACTAAGCTCGTTTATTGTTTCTTCAAATCTGTCATCTTTTGTCATTGCAGACATTAACATCAAAAGCTCATCTACATGTTTAATTACCGTCTCGCATGCAACATAATCATTACTTACACGCATCTGATACAAATAATCAGCAAGTATCCAAAAAATCACTCCTAAACTTATCTATTGTCTCCCTCTCCAGGTATGCTATCTCAAAGAGATTCATCTTAAAAATCATTTACATATGGTTTGATTTTTCATCTATATCTAAAAAGTTCAAACAAACTCTTCGGCTGATTCCACCTTCCATCATATCCAAAGTATAATACTAATGTAATCACCGGATACTTGGCATCTTTCTTATTTTCTCTTTTGGATTGTCTTACATACTCCGCCCCGTCATATCCAAAAACTCTAAACGGCATAAACTTTTCAGGTTTGCTCTGATTTTCCAGTCCGAACATTGATACATTTATTTTACTGTTATTCCAATATTTTTGCAATATCTCTATACTGTGATTTTTATTTTACCTTCCATCTTAAGTGTACTCATTGGAAGTGCGTCTATCAAAGAATCTTCTAAAACCACATTTTCCCCGTTAAACAAAAGCACATTTATAATATCTGCAAATACATCATTATATCTCTCAAGTGTCTTTTGAGTAATATCTTTTTACAGTACTTCTTTTACTGTTACTTCCTACCTTATTACTTTTTCTCATAGTTTTTCCTCTACATCCACGTCCCCTAAAATTGTTACTGAAATATAATTTGAAGATTAGAAAAAATATAGAAATGCCATGTATATAGTATTATTCTATGATAAAGTAATATTTTTTCAATAATATCCTTAATTTTTATATTTATTCTTATTGCATCATTTTATTTAATACACTCCTACTAAAAAGGAGGTCTCGCAGCCTCCTTTTTACATATTCTTTATTATACTTTTTACCAGTCCCTCAAAGATATGAGATACCTTATTTGCAGCTTCTGAAACCTCTTCATGGCTGAGAGGTTGATCCAAGATACCTGCCGCCATATTTGTAAAGCATGAAATACCACAGATTTCTATGCCCATATGATTTGCAGCAACAGCCTCTATCGCAGTGGACATACCCTACAGCATCCGCACCAAGTAATCTCGCAAGTTTTACCTCGGCAGGTGTCTCATAAGCAGGACCGCTAAATTGCATATATACGCCTTCTCTTAATGTAACTCCCACTTCCTTAGCGGACTTTCTTACCACATCCTGAAGTCTCTTTGAATAAACATTACTCATATCAGGAAATCTTGTGCCGAATTCACCTATGTTTTCTCCAATAAGCGGTGAAGGTACTATGGTTGATATATGATCTGTAATCATCATCAAATCACCCGGCTTATATGAAGTATTTACAGCGCCTGCAGCGTTTGTAAGAATTAACTTCTTTGCTCCGAGCATAATCATAAGTCTTGTAGGAAGTACAACATCTGTTACAGGATAGCCCTCATAGTAGTGAACTCTTCCCTTCATAATAACCGTCTTTACTCCCTCAACCGTACCGAAAAGGAAATCTTCCGTCATGGCCTGCTACGGTTGATACAGGGAATCCCTCAATACTTGAGTATGGAATCTCACATTCAACTTCCATATGCTTTGCAAACTCACCAAGTCCTGATCCCAGTACCAAAGCAACTTCAGGTGTAAAATCTGTAACAGTTCTGATATAATCATAGCTCTTTTTTACTTTTTCAAAAACCGGATTCATATAACCTCCATTATAGCTTATCTAAAATACTGTAGCCTATTGTATTTTCAGGCATCTTCAATCCGAAATTGTCTACTATACTTGCACCGATTACCGCAAATGTATCTGTTGTATCAAGTAATTTCCCGCCGTCAAATTTCTTTGAATATGACATAAAGAATACAGCTTCTCTTGTATGATCTGTTCCCGTATGTGTAGGATCGTTTCCATGATCTGCAGTGAGTATTAAAAGATCGTCATCATTCATCTTCTCCATAAACTCACCAAGCTTAATATCAAACTTTTCAATCTCTTTGGCATATCCTATAGGGTCTCTTCTATGTCCCCAAAGAGCGTCAAAATCAACAAGATTTGTAAAGCAAAGCCCCGTAAAATCTTCCGACAACATATCAATTGTCTGTTCCATACCATGCACACTTGAATCCGAATGATATGCCTTTGTAATTCCTTCGCCGACAAAAATATCATTTATCTTTCCGATGGAAATAACATCAAGTCCGTTATCCTTTAATACATTAAGAGCAGTCCTTCCAAAAGGCTTTAGAGCATAGTCATGTCTGTTTGAAGTTCTCTTAAATTCCCCTTTTTTCTTACCTACATAAGGTCTGGCAATAACTCTTCCGACCTTCCATTCATCCTTCATTGTAAGTTCTCTTGCGATCTCACAGCATCTGTATAAGTTTTGAAGGTCGAATGTCTCTTCATTTCCACAGATTTGAAGTACCGAATCGGCAGATGTATATACTATCATTGCTCCGGTATTTATCTCTTCTTCTGCAAGTTCTTCAAGTATCTCCGTACCTGAAGCTGACTTGTTACCTATTACTCTCTTACCGCATCTTTTTTCAAGCTCTTCTATAAGCTCCTTAGGAAAACCTGTATCTGTAAATGTCTGAAAACGGCTTTTTCAATTCTAAGACCCATCATTTCCCAATGGCCTGTCATTGTATCTTTTGCCGTTACTCATCTCTTCCATTCTGCAAAAATCTTCCAAGCGGTTTTTCCACTCCCGGCTCTCCCTCTACAGGATGAAGATTGTACATTCCAATTTTTCAAATTTGGAATATCAAGCTTTCCATAGCTTTTTACTATATGCCCGAAAGTATCTGTATTTGTATCACCGAATCTTTCGGCATCAGGCATGCACCGATTCCCAAAGAATCCAGTACAACCACAAAAAAACCCTTTTATATTTTCTCATAAATAAAAACCTTCCGATCAACCTATATGTTATAAAATAAATATACGCTTACTTCAGCTCTCTAATCAATGCATCTTTTAATATTATCACTTGCAAATGATACTTCTATTGCATTTTTTTATTCCCTGAATAATATCACAATCCGATATCATACCTTTTTTTCCTGTAAGAATAATATCTCATTTGTTATACTTGTGTTGCTGACCAATCTGTTATCCGTATTGACAGTAGCAAGTATGCCCCTCTTTATATAATCGGCATATGGATGAGTTTCATTTTTTCCTACCGCCTTTGTTTGATAATTGCTTATAGGACACATTTCTATACCTATGCGTCTGTCTTTAGCAAGTTTCAAAAGCCTTTCATCGTTTCTCATAGCAATACCGTGTCCGATTCTCTTTGCACCGTATTCTATAGCACCTTCTATATTGGACTTAGGTCCTGCCTCACCTGCATGAATAGTAAAATTCATGCCCAAATCTGTTGCATATTTAAACAGATCTTTAAACTCTCCTATAGGATGATTTGCTTCATCTCCTGCCAAATCAAGTCCTGCACACCAAAACCGTAATATTCTCTTGCAACTTTAAACATTGCCTTACTATCTTCAATATCATGATGTGTCATTGCACAGCATATGGCATTACCATGGATATTAAAAAGCTTACTTCCTTCATTGATTCCTGATATTACAGCCTCTATCACATCGCATGTCTTCATACTGTCTGAAACCGACAAAAGAGGGGCAAATCTTATTTCAATATATCTCACACCCTCTTTTGATGCCGACTTTATTACATCAACAGTAGCAGCCTTGATATTTTGGGCTGTGTTCATGGCCTTTAGCGGAATATCAAATTTTTCAAGATATTCCACCAGACTGTTACAATCCATACTGACTGAAAGCTCTTCCATGGTAAAAGTTCTTCCCAAAGCATTCTCTAAAAATGTCTTTGATAATGAACCGTCCAAATGACAATGCAAATCAAGTTTGGGTAATTTTATAATATCTTCTTTGTTCATATCTTAACCGTTATACATCATAAAAGGCTGATTCCACTATCTTAATAGTGGCGCTTGTTCCAAGTCTGCTTGCACCCGCTTCAACCAATGCATTTGCAAACTCTTTGTCATGTATTCCACCGCTTGCCTTTACTCCCATGTCCTTGCCGACAGTTTCTCTCATAAGTTTAACATCTTCCACTTTTGCACCTGCAGTAGAAAATCCTGTAGAAGTCTTTACAAAGTCGGCATTTGCCTCTTTTGAAAGCTCACATGCTTTAATCTTTTCTTCGTCAGTCAAAAGACAGGTCTCAATAATTACTTTTAAAAGAGCGTTTCCGCAAGCTTCCTTTACAGCCTTTATATCTTCCAGAACAACATCATAATCTTTATCTTTTAATGCACCGATATTTATAACCATATCTACCTCATCGGCACCGTCCATTACCGCAATCTTTGCTTCAAGCGCCTTTGCTCTTGTAGACATAGCTCCCAAAGGGAAGCCCACTACAGTACATATTTTAACATCACTTCCGTGAAGAAGTTCGGCAACATAAGGAACATAGTATGAATTTACACATACAGAGCAAAAGCTGTAAGCCATTGCCTCTTCACATACTTTTTTTACATCTTCCTTTGTTGCATCAGCCTTTAAAATTGTGTGATCGAATAATTTTGTTGCTAACATAATCCCCCTATCTAGCCTTTAAGAAAGGCTTACCATTTGCAGCCGGTACTCTTGTACTTCCTACTACAAACACAAGTGCAAGAATTGTTACTACATATGGAATCATTGAAACTAAATTCGGTGAAACAGCATTACCTGCTCCAAGCAGTGCCTTTATACCGTTACAAAGTCCGAAAAGTAAACATGCCTTAAATGCTCCCTGCGGTTTAAACTTACCGAAGATTACCGCCGCAATCGCAATAAATCCCTGACCTACTATTACCGCAGGTCTAAACTGACTTACAGTTGCAAGTGTAACGAATGCGCCTCCAAGTCCTGCAAGAAAGCCTGAAAGTATAACACAGATATATCTTGTCAGATATACATTAACTCCAAGAGTTGCACAAGCCTGTGGATGCTCTCCGACAGCTCTTAAATGCATTCCGAACTTTGTTTTATAGAATACAAACCACACTACCAAAACCAATAAAAAGCTTAAATAAGCCACTGAATAAGTGGAAAAAAACATTATAGCCGAATGAACCTGACTTAAACACACCTTCAAACATCTTTTGGAAGCTTTGCAGCTGTGTCAAGTGCCGGTGAATCGGATGAATAGTCAAATATCGCCTTACATAAAAACACAGCAAGTCCGGGTCCTATAAAGTTTATCGCGGTACCTGATATAGTCTGATCCGCTCCAAACTGTATACACGCAATTGCATGTATAACTCCCAGAAGTGCACCGCTAAGTCCGCCTACAAAAATCCCAACCATCCGTTGCCGGTAAAATATGCCACACATGCACCAATGAAGGCACCGATTGTCATCATACCTTCTATACCGATGTTTACCACACCGCTTCTCTCAGAAAAAGCATGATCCGAGCGCCGCCAAAAGAAGAGGTGGTGTTGCTATCAATATTGCATTTATAAGAAGACCTAAATTCCTTATTAAAACGTCCATTATACCGCTCCCTTCTTTCCATGATTTAAGAATATATTTTTAAACAGGCTTGATATAGCTATAAACAGAATAATAATACCCATTATAATATCAACAACTTCTGCCGGAGCATTTACCAAAGACAGTTTACCACCGCCGTATTTCATTGCACCGTAGAATATTCCGGCAAAAATACATGCAATAGGATTTGATGAAGCGATAAGCGCTACTGTAATACCTTGGAATCCGTATCCTTCCTGACCTGAGAACTGTGAAATTCTTCCGCTCATACCCATAAGCTGTACGGCACCTCCGATACCTGCCAATGCACCTGAAAATGCCATTGCCGTAAGGAATGATTTTCCTGTATCAATACCCGCATACTGGGCAGCCGTATTACTGAAACCTACAGCTCTGAGCTTAAATCCCAGAGTTGTTCTGTTTATAATAAACCATACAATTACAGCAAATATTATTGCCAGTATAAAGCCGTAGTTTGCAGCTGATGCACCTGTAGCGGCTATAATTGATTTAGGAGCCAAAATTCTTGCTGTAGCCGCAATATCCTTTGTTGCCTCACCGCCACCGTCTTTATGGATAATACTTAGATTTACAACAAAGTTTGATAAATAGAAAGCTATCCAGTTAAACATGATATAGGACAAAACTTCATTTACACCTTTTTTGATCTTCAAAACTCCAACTATTGCACCCCAGATACCTCCTGCAAGTGCTGCTCCTAAAAAACAAAGGGGAACATGAATAATTGCCGGAGCCTTTATGAGTATACCTAAAACACAGGCTGTGAGTGAGCCTACTACAAACTGTCCCTCCGCACCTATATTAAAAACACCCGTTTTAAATGAAAATGCAACACTGAGTCCTGTAAATATAAGCGGTGCAGCATAAATCAAACACCAGACCATAAATTTAGGCTTACCGAAAACACCGTTAAAGAGCTGCTTATACGCATCCAAAGGATTGATTTTTGCAATGCTTAAAAGTATAGCACCTACAACAAAGCCTATGACTATTGATATAAGAGTGTAAAAAGCATTGCTTGAAAGTATACTGTTTTTCTTACTCATCCTTTTTTCCTCCTGCCATTAAAAGTCCAAGCTCCTTCTCATCGGCATCTTCCCCAAGAACCTCACCTGTTATCTGTCCGTCAAAAATTACCTCTATTCTGTCTGAAAGATTCATAATCTCATCAAGCTCAAAAGATACGAGCAATACCGCCTTATCTTTATTTCTTTGTTCAACCAGATACCTGTGAACGAACTCTATAGCTCCTACATCCAGACCTCTTGTAGGGTTTACCGCAATCAAAAGATCGGAGTCGTTTGTCACCTCTCTCGCGATTATAACCTTTTGCTGATTACCGCCTGATAATGTTTTTGCGGCTTTTTTCGCACTGTCATTCGGTCTGATATCAAACTTTTCTATAAGCTTTTTTGCATGAGCTTCTATATTTTTATCATTTAATATTCCGCTCTTTGAAAAAGGCTCTTTTTCAAAGTTTTGCAAAATAAGGTTTTCAGCAACTGTGAAATCAATACAAGACCATGTTTTTGTCTGTCTTCAGGTATACTTGTAATACCCATATCAAAGCTCTGTCTAGGTGTAACATTATAAGCATTTTCCCCAAGTATGGTTACACTTCCCGACTCGGCTTTTTTAAGCCCTGTAAGTATCTCTACAAGTTCGGACTGTCCGTTTCCGTCAACACCTGCAATACCTACTATCTCGCCTCTTCTTACATTAAGGCTTAAAGACTTAAGAATATCTACCTTTCTATAGTCTTTTGCACAGAGATCTTTAACTTCAAGAACTACTTCTCCGGGCTCTCTCTTTTCTTTTTCAACAGTAAATGAAACATCTCTTCCTACCATCATGGCAGCAAGCTCACTTTCACTTGTTACTTTTTACATCAACAGTATCTATATATTTTCCATGTCTGATAATAGTACAGGAATCCGCACAAGCCTTTATTTCCTTTAACTTATGTGTGATAAGAATTACAGATTTGCCGTCTTTTGTAAGACTCTTTATTATATCCATAAGCTCAACTATCTCTTGTGGAGTAAGTGAAGCTGTCGGTTCGTCAAGTATTAAAGTGTTTGCACCTCTGTACAAAACTTTTATTATCTCTACTCTTTGTTGCATACCTACGGAAATATCTTCTATCTTGGCATCAGGGTCTACCGACAATCCGTATTTCTTTGACAGTTCTACAATCTTTTCTCTTGACTTTTTCAAATCCAAAACAACGCCCTTTGTATCTTCCATACCAAGTGCAATATTTTCGGTAACTGTAAAAGGAGGTATCAACATGAAATGCTGGTGTACCATTCCTATTCCCAAATCAATTGCCTTTTGCGGAGTACCTATAGCGGTTTCTTTTCCGTCAATGAATATTTTTCCTGATGTAGGATGGTATAAACCGTATAAAAATATTCATAAGTGTAGATTTTTCCGGCACCGTTCTCACCTAAAATGGCATGAACTTCTCCTTTTTACAGTTAGATTGATACCGTCATTAGCAACAAAGTCGCCGAATTTCTTGACTATATCCTGCATCTTGACAGCTACGTCCATTTTCCCTCCTCATCCTATAAAAGCTTCGGGTACTGCTTTTGCTATATAATTACAATATCCTTAAAGCCGTTTTTTGTGCTGTTTCTTTAGCCTCATTCATCTCTTCTTCAGTCGGCATTCTATAATTTCTGTATTCTTTTTCTTACACCGTTCTCTCTATATGAAATAAGCTTATATCTTATATTTGACTTTACAAGGAAAGGAGCCAAAGCCGCAGATGTATCAAATACAGTTTTTCTAAAGTCAAATAATTCAGGTACTATTACAGTTCTTACTTCAAAGAGTTTACCTACCGATGCCAAAAACAACGCATTTTTTAACACGATATCATTTTTTACATCGGTTACATTTATATGTTCCTGTCTGTCATATGCCTTTATATCAAGCATTACTCCGTCTGTAACTTCCAAAAGTTTTGTATGTTTTTCAAAATCCACACTTCCGTTGCTGTCTATCAATGTACCCAGTTTTTTTTCTTTACAAAGTGTAAAAACTTCTCTCATAAAATCAGGATACAACATACATTCACCGCCTGAAAATGTTATTCCTCTTATAAAAGGAACATTCTCACATATCTTTTCAAATGTCTGCTCTGAAGTAAGTCTTACAATTCTCGGTGTAGCACCATGTTTACAAATATTTATACAGGTATCACAACCTATACATTTTTTTCAGGGATAAAATACAACCTTACCGTTTTCATTTTTAAAGCAGCGCTTGGAGCAGGGCTCCACACAGTCCATGCAATTAATGCAATGGTTTCTGGTTTCCGGATTGTGACAGTATTTGCAGTTGAAATTACAACCTTGCAAAAATATCGCAGTCCTGTTTCCCGGTCCGTCCACGCTGCTAAACGGTATTATCTTATTGATATCGGCACTGTACACTAACGTACTTTCCTCTCCAATATCTTACAATTGTGTTTTGCTCCCATTCCGAGAGCTGTAGTATCCTGAAGTACACTCTGACCCTTTTCAAAGCTTATTTATTTCCGATTTTTTTACAAGATATCCTGTAATTCTTATTACATCCGAATCTGATGAATAGAATGAAAAGATATCTTATATCTTCTTTTCATTGCACCCTTTATAATATCAAGTACATACTCATGGTTTTTATGTACTGTAAGGTCAATAGGAAAAATATCTCCTGTACCTGAAGGAAGTACTTGTGGAATTTCTTACAATGCTTCAAATGCTCTATAAGATCCCTCAGGCTCCTCACCTATCGGAATTCTTGTTCCCGGAGATACATTAACATCTGTAGCAATTCCTACCTGCGCATGTAAGAGGAAATGACAATCTGATACTTCACAGTATTTATTGAAAATGATTTTTTTATTAAACTCATCTATAATATCCATTATTTCTACAGCCAATTTGTCTGCAACCTCACTATGTCCGTATCTGCCTTCAATTCCTTCTTTCTCAAGAAGAATGTTTACAACTTCTGCAAGACCTACCATACCGAACATTGCCGAGAATCTCTCTCTCTTATATAAGCCTTCTTTTGCAAAGGAAGTTGTTTTCAAAAGAATCCGCTCTCTTCAACTTCAAACTTGATTCTTTCATCCATATATCTTGCCATAATATCCATTACATAAGGCAAAGTATTTGTCTTGAAATCCTCTATGTTCTTGGCTCTTTTTGCGATATTTTTTATAATCAATCTTGAAAGAGTATATGCACCTCCGCCAAGAGGCAAGCCGTTATAGCAACTTGCAATAACATATCTTTCATCCAAACTCACTTGTAAACATCTTATGGTTTTGCAAATGAAGGCTTTGCACTGTGAAGTGCTGTATTTATTCCCATAAGAGCAAACTCATCACTTGTAACCTCAGGATCATACTTAAGTGTGATATTTGGTACCGCCTGCTCAAGCTCGGCCTCAACTTCAAGTATCAATCTACCTGCCAAAGTATCCTTTGGACCTATATTTGCATGTGAAAATGAATCCAAAATAGTTCTGTCCATATTGATAAAGAAAAGCTTTATCATCTTTTTGGCCAAATCTCTGTCCACATCATGTACAAAAGGCTCAAGCAATTCATCAAGCTGTCCCACATATACCGGGAAATTTGTTACACTCGGTACATGACGATAGAAAATCAATAATGAATTCAAAGCTTCATATAAATCCTTCGGCGGATCAAGCTGAAGGAACTCACTTCCTTCCTTCATAAACTTAGCATAATCAGGTATTATGTATCTGGGTCTCATAGGAGCATGCCCCTCAAACAGATCACATATACATTGGCTTTCTATATCGGCATCAAGCAGCTCGTCAAGTCCCTCAGGCTTATCCAAAACTTCAAGTAATGAATCCGCATGGTTTGCCATAGTAGCCACTTTCTGCTCATGTGTGAGGCTTGCAGTCTTTACAGTCTCAAGCATTCTCTCTCTTATTTCGTTTACCTTATCTAAACTGATATCTCTCATATTTCTCCATTCTATAAGGGTATCCCCTTAAATATACCTACGAAATTCGTAGATATGTTTAAGGGGGCAGCATTTTGCTGCCCTTTAAATATAAACAGATTAATTAATCCAATTCGTAGATATCACCATACTTAGCTTCAAAATCAGCCTTGTTGTTAGGAACCTTTATTTCTCCTGCTACAATCTTTGCCTTAACATCTTCAACTTCCTTAAGAAGCTCATCAGGAAGATTGTCTGTTGTAGGTGCTATATCAACACCGCCGTCCTTTAATGTATAAGTCTTAACTCCGGCCTTGTATTCACCGTCAAGTACAGCCTTTGCCTCATCATATACGGCATTATCAACTCTCTTCATAGCTGATGTAAGGATTGTCTTAGGAGCAACCTTTGACTGGTCTGAGTCAACACCGATAGCCCAGATTCCTGCTTCCTTAGCTGCATCTATAACTCCGAGTCCTGTACCGCCTGCTGCATGGAAAATAACGTCCGCATTATTTGCAACCATGTTGTTTGCAGCTGTCTTACCTGCACCTGTATCTGCAAAGCTGTTTACATTGTTCTGTAAAATATTTGCATCAGGATTTGCATCCTTAACACCTGCAAGATATCCGTATCCGAACTCGTTCATAACATCTGTTGCCATACCGATAACGATACCTGTAGTATTTGTCTTTGTTGTCTTACCAGCAATATATCCTACAAGATATGATGCCTGTGCCTGCTCAAACATAAGGCATGCAACATTGTCAAGCTCGATTGAAGCATCGTCTACAATTGCAAATTTCTTATCAGGATTTGCTTCAGCCTCTGTTCTGAGAGCATCTGCCAACTGGTATCCGATACAAATGATAAGATCGTAGTCATCATCAACCAATGTTTCTATATTTGGAATATAATCGGCATCTGTCTTTGACTCAAGATACTTTGCCTGAATTCCAAGCTCCTTTTGTGCTCTCTGAAGGCCTTCCCATGCAGACTGGTTAAATGATCCGTCATTTACACCGCCGACATCTGTTACCATACCGATTTTTAAATCTGTAGATGCCTTCTTCTCTTCGGCTGAAGTACTTTCACCACCGTCCTTGCTCTCCTGCGCCTTCTCAGTGCTCTCAGCCTTTGTGCTTTCAGTTGAACCTGAAGAACAAGCTACAAGTGAAAGTCCCATAAGTGCCGCCATACCGATAGCCAATAATCTTTTTCATTTTTCCTCCTTAAAAACGAATATAAATATTATATTTGAATAACATTTTAAGTATATATCATAAATTATTTGTAATCAAGTTGTTATATTTAAATGTAATATTAAATAGATTTAATCTTTTAATCTATTTATTTTTAACTGCTCTTTTTATCAGTATTCTGATAGCTTCAACAGCCGTCTCAATAGCTTTACTTGTATCATGTACCTGCTCATTGCTAAGACCTGCCTTTTGCTCTCTCCTGATTTGCAATTGCCAAAAATATCGATCCGACCTTTACACCAAGATATGATGCCACTGTAAACAATGCCGCAGACTCCATCTCTGAAGCCAATGTACCAAGCCTAAGCCAAGCCTCCCATTTATTTACAAGTTCATAGCTTACAGGCTTATTTTCAGGTTCATGTTGACCGTAGAATGCGTCCTTACACTGAACAACTCCTATATGTGACTTGTATTTCAGTTTGTCGGCCGCTTCCTTTTAATGCAGTAATTATATCAAAATCAGCCACTGCAGGAAATTCTATAGGAGCATACTCTTTACTTGTACCTTCCATTCTTATAGCTCCGTTAGCTATTACCAAATCACCACCGCATACATCAAGCTTCATTCCGCCGCAGGTTCCGACTCTTATAAAAGTATCTGCACCGCATCTTACAAGCTCTTCAAGTGCTATAGCCGATGAAGGTCCTCCGATACCTGTTGAAGTTATGGAAACCTTTACACCGTCCAAATAGCCTGTATATGTCACATACTCTCTGCTGTCTGCACAAGTTTTGCATCATCAAAAATATGCTGCAATCTTTTTCACATCTTTTCGGATCTCCCGAAGTATTACATACTTTCCCACATCACCCTTGCCTACGCCAATATGATATTGAACGCCTGCGCCTTCGGTATAATCAATCATCTACTTGTTCCTTTCAATGTTTTATAAAAATATTATATATTTAGAGCGATTTTTACAATCTAAATTAATCAACAGGGGCTGTGAAACAAGTCCCTAAAAGAAATAGGACCATTCGTTCATGCGAAAGGTCCTATTTTTGTAGTAAAATTAACTTGCAATGAAAAAAACTTTACACAATAATTATTGTAATTCAAAACAAGGATATTTACCACTGTTTTCTTTCAGATTGTTTGGATCTGCTGGATCCTGTTTTAACATTTGACAGATTGATGGGAGGAATCGATTTAAACAAGTATCTGACGGATATTCCGGAGTACACAACCGGACGACTCAGATATAATCCGGTCAACATGTTAAAAAAACAGTACTTTTTCGGATTTATGACTAGCGGTTACTGCTCTCTGAGAGAACTGGAAGACAACTGCAAAGTTAATATCAGGTTCATGTATCTCATGGATCACCGGACTCCGTCATACAGAACCTTTGGATATTTCATCAATGAAAATACTTCAAGATAAGATTGAAAAACATTTTTTTAACGACATCAATCATGCTATCTTTTAACGAGGAGCATGTGGATCTGCAACATCTCTACATCGACGGCTCCAAGTTTGAAGCAAACGCAAACAAGTATACCTGGGTATGGAAGAAGGCTACCGAAAAGTTCCGTTACAAGCTTTTACGAAAAAAATCACTGCGGAGATTGAGGAAATTAATGCAGAAATCGCATGGAGTGGGGTGCAGATTACAACAAACACAGAGTATGTACCGGATTATCTGAATGAAATCGTTGAGCAGCTAGTACTTTTTATGGGAACTGGATACAAGTACATTTGTTTACGGAAGCGGAAAAGCGAAAATCCAAAAGAACAGCGTCATTATGAACACTTGACTACTTTCTGTCAGAAACTTCAAGAATACATACAAAAAAATTGAAATCTGTGGTCCCTAACCGAAACAGTTACTCTAAAACAGATAACTCAGCTACCTTTTATGCGTATCAAAACGGATTACATGGGCAATGATCAGCTTCTGCCGGCATATAATGTACAGATTGGTGTAGCAGATGAATATATTGCAGTTGTTGACGTAAACCATTATCGTTCGGATATGGATTGTTTTCGTTCCTTTGATGGAGCACTTCAAACAAACTTATGGATTCTACCCCAAATATCCTGTGGCATATGCCGGATATGGCTCATACAACAATTATATTTTTTGTGAACAGAACGGCATTGAAAAGTATATGAAATTTCCAATGTTTAAAAAGGAAACTAAGGATCAGAAATATCATGAAGATCCATTTCGTGCAGTTAACTTCAGAATTGATGAGCAAGGATCCATGAGATGTCCTAACGATAAAATCATTCCATTTTTATACAGAAAAAAATGTGAGAGGGAAATCAGTACGGACGCAAGGAAGAACTGTATGAATGCGAAGACTGTAGTGGATGTCCATATGCAAAGAAATGTAAGAAGACAGATAAGAATCGAACCGTTCGGATCAATCAGGAACTAACTTCCATGCATCAGGAAGTAATCGAAAACCTAGAAAGTATCCACGGTGCGTTATTACGAATGAACCGTTCGATACAAGCAGAAGGCACTTTCGGAATTATGAAAAAGCGACCGTTGGTACAAGAGAATTGTCCGAAGAGGTATTCATTCAGTCAAACTGGAAGTTTTACTCGTGGCGATAGGCCATAATTTATATAAATATCAGAAAAAGATGAGAAACAGAAATGCCGCATAGATTCAGAACTTTCTATGGGGTAGGGGAAGTGCGCTTTTTGCGTATGATTTCAGTCATTTATAAACAATAAGTGCAAAAAGCATTCTTTTTAGGCTTTCTCCCTTGAGTAAGCCATATAAAAAGCAATATCTCTTTCACATAAATCACAATACGATCAATAGAGCGTATTCCTCGCATATTTGCATAAGTAATAACCGCATACATCATGATCGGGTTGTACCCTGTTCTTCCCTTATCCAAACAATTGGCTAACAGTCCGGAAAAATTTAAATCCTCCATAACTTTTTAGGGTATAGACTGGATCGTCATCAGGTAAACTCAATTCATAGAAAACTAAAGTTGATTTTCTGTTGACCTATTTCAAAAAAAGTCATTATGATAATTAACTGTAAGCATAGTTACATTATAACATGTAACGGAGAAAGATGGTTGTCATTAGCCATCTTTTTATGTAAAAACTTAGGGGCTGTGAAATAAGTCCTTTAAAGAAATAGGACCATTCGTTAATGCGAAAGGTCCTATTTTTGTGGTAAAATTAACTTACGATGAAAAACTTTACACAATAATTATTGTAATTCAAAACAAGGATATTTACCACTGTTTCTTTCAGATTGTTTGGATCTGCTGGATCCTGTTTTAACATTTGACAGATTGATGGGAGGAATAGATTTAAACAAGTATCTGAACGATATTCCGGAGTACACAACCGGACGATTCAGATATAATCCGGTCAACATGTTAAAAAAACAGTACTTTTTCGGATTTATGACTAGCGGTTACTGCTCTCTGAGAGAACTGGAAGACAACTGCAAAGTTAATATCAGGTTCATGTATCTAATGGATCACCGGACTCCGTCATACAGAACCTTTTGGATACTTTCATCAATGAAATACTTCAAGATAAGATTGAAAACATTTTTTTAATGACATCAATCATACTATCTTTAACGAGGAGCATGTAGATCTGCAACATATCTACATCGACGGCTCCAAGTTTGAAGCAAACGCAAACAAGTATACCTGGGTATGGAAGAAGGCTACGGAAAAAGTTCCGTTACAAGCTTTACGAAAAATCACTGCGGAGATTGAGGAAATCAATGCAGAAATCGCATGGAGTGAGGGTGCAGATCACAACAAACACAGAGTATGTACCGGATTATCTGAATGAAATCGTTGAACAGCTGGTACTTTTTATGGAAACTGGATACAAGTACATTTGTTTACGGAAGCGGAAAGCGAAAATCCAAAAGAACAGCGTCATTATGAACACTTTGACTACTTTCTCTCAGAAACTTCAAGAATACATACAAAAATTGAAAATCTGTGGTCCTGACCGAAACAGTTACTCTAAAACAGATAACTCGGCTACCTTTATGCGTATCAAAAAGGATTACATGGGCAATGATCAGCTTCTGCCGGCATATAATGTACAGATTGGTGTAGCAGATGAATATATTGCAGTTGTTGACGTGAACCATTATCGTTCAGATATGGATTGTTTCGTTCCTTTGATGGAGCACTTCAAACAAACTTATGGATTCTATCCCAAATATCCTGTGGCAGATGCCGGATATGGCTCATACAACAATTATATTTTTCTGTGAACAGAACGGAATTGAAAAGTATATGAAATTTCCAATGTTTAAAAAGGAAAACTAAGGATCGAAAATATCATGAAGATCCATTTCGTGCAGTTAACTTCAGAATCGATGAGCAAGGAGTCATGAGATGTCCTAACGATAAAGCATTCCATTTTTTTATGCAGAAAAGATGTGAGGGGAAAATCAGTATGGACGCAAGGAAGAACTGTATGAATGTGAAGACTGTAGTGGATGTCCATATGCAAAGAAATGTAAGAATACAGATAAGAATCGAACCGTTCGGATCAATCAGGAACTAACTTCCATGCATCAGGAAGTAATTGAAAACCTAGAAAGTATCCATGGTGCGTTATTACGAATGAACCGTTCGATACAAGCAGAAGGCACTTACGGAATTATGAAAAACGACCGTTGGTACAAGAGAATTGTCCGAAGAGGTATTCATTCAGTCAAACTGGAAGTTTTACTCGTGGCGATAGGACATAATTTATATAAATATCAGAAAAAAAAGATGAGAAACAGAACTGCCGCATAGATTCAAAAAAAGAATTTCTATGGGGTAGGGGAACTGCGCTTTTTTTGCGTATGATTTCAGTCATTTATACAAAATAAAGGCAAAAAGGGAAGATGCGAAAAACTCAATCGAGTTTTTCACATCCCCTTTATAGCTGCCATTTCGATAGCCCCTTGGTATCCATTTTATTAAATTTTTATATTGATTTTATTGCTTCGTTTATGCCTTGAATGAATGCTATAACTGTTGCTCCGACCATTGGTATTCCGTATGGACTCAACAAGATTCCTAATATCAATGCTTCTATACCTATTGAAAAATCTTTTTGAAGCAATGATACAACCCAAACAACGACACACATAAGCATCAATAAATATAATATCATTGTTCCTATACCAAGTAAGAATGTCAGAAAGGCAGTGAGGATACTTAACAGTAAGCTAATTGGAAACAAGATTATTTTTATTATCCATCTTATCATTTCTTATTCCTCACTTTCTAAAACATTCTTTGTATCTCCACACACCATATCAATACAAACATTCACATCAATATAATTTTTCAGGACCTTTTTCATCCTCCATCGCCACCTTCTAAATACAAAATGCTTGTAAAACTGCTTAAAATGCAGTATTTTTACGATTTCACTCTTTGTATCAACGCTATGCACTCCACATGGCACGAGAAAATGATTTTACTATCATGCGAAATATGTAGGTTATACAAATGCACGAAAGTCTGCGTTTCGTGTAAATGTTTAGTTTCATGTAAAAAGTATAGAGTTTTGTGCATTTGTTTGGTTTCGCACATAGGTACACTTTAGTACAAAGCTAATCAAAGCTTTAAAACAAATTTACCATCCTGGATTTTATCAACCACACAGCATCCATCTGTTTATTTTGCACTGAATTGAAATCAAGTTTTTATCGCAAATGATTTTTGGCAATGACCCTCGTATATCCCATTAACAGTTCCTTTGTAATTGCCTCGCGTGGTCTTTGATAGCACTTCAAATCTAATCTTCTTTCCAGCAGCAAGATGTCAGGATTTTTATAGCTCAGGGCATTATTTGTCTTTGTTGCCTTTGGCTTGTTTGTCGTTGTATTACTGGCTTTTACAGGAAACTGATTTCTTCTAAGGGTGAGGATTTCACCGAAAACCAAAACATTCTGCTATAGCTTCCTGTTCAAATATTTTGCTTATGAGATTATTCAGTTTATCGCTTCCGAAAGTCATCCCACTATGGCAACAATCATTTCTTAAATCTCCTATCTCCGAGAGTCTGTTGCTTAATTTTTTCCACCATTGTTCGTCCAGTTCTGTTCTATTGAGCAGCTGATTTGATGCTTGTGCAAAAAAATCCTAAAGCCATATGATAATATCGTGGAATATGTTCCTATCGTTGTTTTTATCTAAAAGGAAATTCCTTAAATGGTTTAATGGTTGGATACACATGTCTTTCCGCCAACTCAGGAATTCGACAATATGCAGGTGCAATAAAATCTTTTAGATGTCTTTCAAATGCCCTTGCAAAAAGTATGCCACGCGAAGATTCTGACTCTGCCATGCTAAGACCAAAGTTATCTACGCAAAGCTGTATGAGCTCGTATACTTGTACTCCACACATGATTTGCGTTCTACAGCTGTCTGATAAACTATTCAACAAACCTTCTGTCAGGAAAAATTTGTTCATTTGCTCTTTGGTTAATGCTCCTTTGGAAAATAAATCCGAAGAAAACACTCCATCTGCATATTTCTCCAGTTCTTCCTCCTGCTCATTTTCATCCATTTCACTCCAAACTTCCTGCCTGAATGGTAAATAATCCAACTTATAAATAGCCTTATTTCCATCAAGCAACAAAGGATTCCCATGTACAAGTCTCTCGTAAATCCTCTAATCCCGCTACAGCATTTTCAATGCTTAAAACATTGTTAGTTTGGCTTTGAATAAAATTCCCTTCAATATTGTATATATTGGTCACATGAGATTCTGGCTGCTCTCCTGTTCTTCAACCAGTGCTGATGATTCCTCATTGATAAATTCTTTCCTTTTATGAAAAATATGCGCCCGAAAAAGCGGAATATTAATTTTTCCAGATCTCTCATCCGCATCTTTTTGAACGTGAAGTAATCCTCTCCCGACATCATCAGCCAGTTCTGCCATTTTTGATTCAGTGGTATCAATTTGATGAGCATTTAATCCGTCTTCTGAAGTTGCAACATCAAACATAATCTTTCTTTGAGTGTTACTTAAACCAGAAACCCAACTGTCAAACAGACTAATGCAAGCATTATTCATGACTGCTATTTCTATAAGAGCATCTCTATCTATTACTTTTCCTTCATTTTTTGCAAAGATAGCTAGGTCAAAAAGAATAGAAATAAGCTCAGGAATTCCACCAGAAACTTCTGCAACAATCTTTTTTTCTTCACTACTCAGTTCGGATTTTTTTAGAGAATCAAAATATTCAAGTACTTTCATCTGACCTTCGTCATCAACCGGGCATATAGTCATTTTACTCGTGAATTTCTGAGCAAAAAATGAGGCAATGTACTGCTTAGAAGCACATGTTTCCATCAGATCCGTATCAGTGATAATCCAATAAGTTATACGTTTTTGTTCGTTAAAACTTCTTAATACGTCATACTGTTCTTTTCCGATTTCTGTGTCCCTTGCCATGCAATGGAACTGATCCATTATAATGATAAGATTATATCCAGCCTCCTAATAACATCGAGATATTGAGTCAATCTGCTTTCAGGTGTTTCAAATACCTCATCAATCTCATCCATTTCAGTTTTAATTTCCCGTTTACTCTCCTTATCAGGAATTCCCCTTATTCCAATTTTTAACCTGATCCAAAAGAAAAATTATACAGATCAGTTCCTTGTTTTCTTAATTTAATTGTGAAAAAACGAAAAGATTCTTGTATTCCTGCGCCAACTCACTCCTTTTTCCTTAGAAGTATGACTGAAACAAGGTTGTCTTCCCAACGCCCTTTACGCCCAAAAAAGCCTGATTCCCAACAATTGGTGACTCCGCATATCTTTTGATTCTATCTATGTATGCCTCCCGACCATATATTGTCATCGCTTTCACCTCCAGTCTTCACCACAAACTTATCAATCCTGCGATCCTTTAACATAAGAAGTCTATAAAGTTCTGTTGTAAATTTGTATGCTCTTTCCCTGCGGGAATCCTTCTCTATGAAGTCCATCTTTTCCAGAACATTCAAATTTCTTGTTATATCTTCCTCTGTAAGGGCTCCCAAAACCTCACCTGTTTCACTATCAATATAGTTTAGACGTGTTAATTCAGCGGCTATCATATCAATAGTGGAACTTTCATTTGGATTCTTTGTTGCTCTCGCCATTGCTCTAATGATTGCCTTCCTTTTTGCTCAAAGTTATTATCCAATAAATCTGTCAATTCGGATCCAAGGTCGCCACTAATAAGTAATTCGACTATTTCATCAACATCCGAAACATGTATCTCATCTCGAACAATATGTTCCTTGTCAACGATTCGATCAAGAATGTTATAAGCAATGACCTTCGTATACCAAATAAGTCCATTAGTGTAATACATAATAGCATCAATGGCATCATCTCCAAATTTAATGTCATACGCATCATTATACTTGTTGAACATATCCCTTATATCATTTATCCCCATACGTCCAACATAAATTCTCTGCAGTACTTGGAACATTTGAGATTCGCGTTTTTGTTCTAAGCAGCTTGTCAACAATTTATCTGATCCACAGAATATAAATGACACATATTCCTGATAATTTTGTATTATAGATCTGATCATCCCAAAAAATTGCTCTTCATTTTGAGGACTTGAAAAATGATTCGCATAGAAAACATTTTCCATCTCATCTAAAATAAAGATCACTTTGCGATTACCCAGCAATTCAGAAAGTTCCATGAAATATGTTGGAAGCTGCCCAATCCAATCCCACGTTTTTTTGAAATTTCGGTCCATCGATTCATAAAATCTACAAAATTCATCCTTTTCCTTTCTGTAATATCTGTATAACTCAGTTAAACACCTGCCTAAAGAAGGCATTAGTTATATATCCGTTAATACTCTGGGCATCTACGAAGATTGGAACAAGATTACCTCTTTGCCTTAGTGTCTCCTTAAAATACTTGATTACAGAAGACTTTCCCGCCCTTCTTAGGCCAGTAACAAGCAACGAAGGATAGCGAGATGTTGGCATAGAAGCATTATAGAGATTATTCATTTTCAAAAGTTCATTTGTTCTACCACAGAATTCATCCCCTTCAGCCGCAGATTGAGTGTTAAATTTCTCTCTTCCAATATGTGAAATACCCCATTCTTCATCCGAAACCGTAACATGTACTGAGCCGTAGGCATTTGATGATTAATCTTTCCTCCTTGCTTTTTATTAAAATAAGTGACATTGCCTGACCAATCCACCTTATTCTCATTTATATCGTGCTTATCGTATGTAATGGTAAAAGGTATCTTTTGCCTAGGAACAATTTCCTCAATTGCAAAGTTTCCTCTTAATTCAGAATTAACCATAACACTTAGTCTGATCTTTTAGCTGGCGCTCCACCCATGTTTAAAAACAACTCCACGGATTTTACCGCTCGTTGCTCCCTCTAACCATTTCTCATTCCAATTATGGTTTTTAGAGCTATCAGAATTGACGGACTCCAAATGTGAAATAATCAGATAGGGAACAAAATTTATACTATTAATTTTTTCCTGAATCATTTTGTCCAAAAGCATTTATAGCATTTCTGAATTTAGAAATCTTTTTATTTTTCTTAAATAACTCCTTCTGATATGATTCCAGTCTCTCCTTTAGTGATTCTTCTCCTATTGCACTTGACAAATCATTGGCCATATTTGTAAGAATCTCTATAAGGGCTGATGCTGCCTCTATATCTTGTGCAGTACGTGACTTTTGATTCATTGACTGCTCGTAACATAGATGACTAATTGCAATTCTGTTTTCACAAACACTAGTCGCCAACAAATCAAGATCTGAATATCCAGTAATATAACTTTGAAGAATATCGTGCAACGCTGTAATAAGATACGTATCTTGTATCGAATATTTTGTGACCAGACCAAAAAGCTCTGACATAATCTTTTCGTCGATTTTGCCTCTCGATCTTTTCAATATGGTTATGCCAATCTTAATTGAATATTCATTAAGGGTGTCTTGAGCCTCTTTTCCACTATCCACATCATTGCGCAACTCTTTCCATTCCTTCTGCAGATCTAGCAACTGCTTTTCATCATGCTGAGCGCTCAAAAAATCACTTATAAAACTAGGCACCTCAAAAGAAATGACATCGCTATCATCTGTCAATTCAATTGGCATAACAATTTCTTCTTTTAAATTTCGGAGTCTTTCAACGCCAAGTTCCTCTTTCACCACTTCTTCTGCGTGCGCATCTTCATCTAACTTGACTTCAGTTTTTATTGATATGTATTTATCAGCATCAATTTGGTTGATTGATTTTGCGTGTTTGAAGTTCTTTATCCAATAACTATTCCCGATATTTCCTCTTTTTGAAGTCGCAAGGCATTGTTTGCACAGTCCATTTTCTTCCCCATTTCTACCATATGATACAACCAGTCTGGCGCAAAGATAAGCTTTCCACCTATCTTTAATATCCTCAATAACTACCTGTGCAGCTGCGTCTAATTTTATCCTGTTCCTAAAGCAAAAGAACCCCAAGCGCCTGCCTGACCCCAGGATCGAGTTTGCCGACAAAATCATTAATGTCAGACATATAGAGTCATCGCTTAATGCAATTGTAATAGCATTAATAATTTCTACCTGTTGATGACCATTAAATACATTTTTATCAACAGAACCCGACAAAACAGAATAGTAATAATACAAGGATCTAAGCGAAAAATCTGTCGTTTCTCATTAAGATCAAACCTATTATCATTCGCATCCTCAAATGAATTGATAATTTTCATTCCGCAAATCAGTTCATATTTTTTTCTTAAATCGTTCATACCTTTTCTCAATCGTGGTGTAATCAACTGTATTTCTGCACAAGAAATTAGAGAACACGTTGCTTTCGTAATCACTATCCTTAATCTTAATCGCCACTTTACCAGTCGCATAAATCTGAACAGGACCTGATGCACGTATGTAAAGGCACTCATAACTTTGACATATTTCTATCGCTCTCTCCTTGTCAAATGTTTTTAGTATGTTTTGTGTTTCCAAATTTCCAAAAACATCTCCACTTCTAGCGTTTATGAAAACACTGAATACCTTTGCAAACCCAGAGCTATGTTTCTGCGATAATACATACTTTCCAAAAAATTTCTTGTAAATAGTCAATGTTTCTATATCCAACGAGAATACAGAAATGAGTTCTTTGGATTCTTCTTCAGATAGATGCAGAAGAATATCCGAAAAATAATTAAAGGCACAACCTACATTGCCAAGGTTATCCCAGAACAATCGTATTCTTTCACTATTATCGATAATCTTTCACATATCATCACTATGTTTTAATACATATAGTGCAACACCCCTGATAACCGAACGGTAATAATCATCTGCTACATTTATTCTCGTTGTTTTAATATTATTCTTAATAACAGAATTAATTATTTCATCTTTAGCCTTATATTCAAAAACACTAATCCAGTCACCTGTCAAAAGTGCCTTAAGAAAAACAGCTGTAAATTCCTCACTTCCAGATCCTCGAAGGCCAACTGTTATACAATCGCAGAATTCTTGATAATTTTAACAGCGTCCAAATATTTAGGGATAGCGTTCCTCAATAAGCTTCTTAAAGGATTGGACATCACTTTTGCTGCTCATCCGTAGATAATTTTCACCGCAAATCATCTGGCCTATCGCATACTCAATAGGATTCTCTGATTGGTTTGATTCCAAATATTTATACATATAATCATAGTATTTTTTTATACCATCTAAACTTTCCTCATTTTTCAAGAAACAAGCTGAAACCTCATAAAGTACTGGATCATACTGTGTATAATTCATCAGTAAATCAATTGTTTTCTAATCCTTCTTTTTCTTTGATTGACGATGCACATTCTGCAATAGAAATCCAACAGATTATTAACTCCCAGTGTATTACCATAATCAAGCTGAATACATTCTAATGCTATTCGTTCAGCATCCGAAAAAGTCTCTAATCTTACTGATATCATATAAATTACGCACAAGTTCCTTGTACGGAACTTCTGTCATTGCGTTGTCCAAACAATCGAAGAAAATACCGATATACTCTGTCTGTCCTTTTAACAGCATTGCAGAAATCACTACACAACACTGTTTTACGCAGTTACGAGAAAGAAATTCAGAAATCGAATTCGCCAAAGCGACATATTTGTCCGTTTCAATCGCAAGGTCTACAGCAACGCAAACACTGTTCCACTCATAATCCTCTGCATCCGAAAGGTTTATATTACTTCCAATCTTTCTAATTATTAAATCTGCATCATTCTTGAACGATTCATCCCTGAACCATCCCTTCTCAATCATTGTCCGGATATTCTTTTTGTGCAGAAATATTGAAATCGAAAGATGCATATCGAGTAATTTCAGAGTAAGTTCTAAGGCTATGTCTTTTAAGTTATTTTTCACGGCATAATACAACGCCGACTCTGTTTCCTTACTCCCTTGAGATGATAGCTGGTACAAAATCGCACCAATAATTTTTCCGTCATTGGTATTCGACTGCAGGACCCATGTTTGAAAAAGCTTCAATTCACGGCATTAAATGGTTCGCATATGATCGATTTTGAAAGTATATTTATTTCATCTTTTACCCACAATTCTGCTGTTTTAATTGTATTACGAAGTCGCTCAATTGTAAGTTTTTCTTCTTCTGATACAACTATATATTTCGACCAACCTCGACACTTTTTCGAAAAAAATCTATATGCGTATCATCGGATAATGCATTCATTAAAAATTCAGTGTAATCCAGAGATTTCTCATCTACGTGCTCAGACTCAAAGATTTCGCCTTCTGAATCTGTCTGTATTAGTTTCTCCAAAGCAATTAAATATATTTTTGACTCAAATCTCTTCCCAGTTTCCTGGCAAATACTAATCAGGTTTTTGCAGCTTATGAAATCAAGCGAAAATTCCCCTGAAAGGCCAATCAGCTCTTCAGCAATTTCTCTATTATGAGCCTCACTGTTCTTCTCCTTGGTCATTTGGTAAAATGCGTATATCAATTCGAAAATCTTTTGAGGCATAAGATCTTCTGTATGAAATTTCCTGTATGATAAGTAAACACCCCAAAAGCTTTCTGGTCTATTCAGGGAGTCTATTGCCCCCAGATAATTTTCGAGGCTATGTAATGACCCTTTTCCGGTACATAATGCTTCCTCTTGTATATCGCACCATTTCTTCTTGGATTCCTCATTTTCAATCCCATCATAAATGAAATTTTCCAGATCACTTATCTTATAATCGCTGACACCCTCCTTCTCATCTGCAAGATATAAAGTCATAGCTCTATCTGTGAGCATGTCCTTCAAATCCGAGAAGATATTTTCAACTGAATTACCGTATCTATTTTTCTATTAGCATCTATTTCGCTCCAAAGGTAATCCAACCAATCCTGTATATATTTCTCTTTGTTATTTTCATCGACAATTGCCGCTATAACACCCGCTTTAGGCATAATAAGACCATTCGCTTCTATGCCTTCAGTTTTTGCGACTATCTTGGCTATGTCATCCTCCGAAAACACACTGAAGAAAATATTAAATATATCTGCAAAACTTTTCAGAATAAATTTCCTCTGATTCTTATCAGTAACAAAGCAGCACATACCTTGAAATTATATCAGGGCGTGATACAGACTTTTCTATATTTTCCTGATCAATTCATCAAATTCGTGTGTATTAAGAGATGCTGAAACATATAACAAATTTGGAGCCAAGGAAAAGCCATCCCATTTCTCACGATTAGTTCGTATATAATTTACAAAATCCGAGTACCTATCCATTTCATATATTGCAATACAATATGTAGATGCATAGGCCTTGTTGAACTTCTCCTCCATTTCAACATACAAGTACTCTTCATAAATCTTACAAACCATCTCATAATTTCGCTGTCCGGTGTATATTTGGAAAAAGCGCTTTACAATCAGTTAAAGCATCCTCTTTCATGTCCTCTGAAAGCGCATTCAAATATAACCTTTCCGCTAAATTATTTTTGTTCTTTTGATACAGATATACCCTATTGGCAATCTGCCCAGGCTTGGTTCCTGCGTTCATTGTACCTAGCCCAAAAATTTTTGTTGATTTTTGGATTTCCTCCGGTGTATACCAAGCTCAACCAGCATATTGGCATTCTTTCAAATTTTTCTGATTGTATCGCTATCCGCATTAATAAGTGCGGTTTCAAATTCGTTTCCTCTTGGTTTGTTTTTCTGCAACTCAATTTGTTTTAAGAGCAGATTATCGCCTTTCTCCTTGGCTATTCTATCCATACGATCCAGTATTTCATCTTCGGGATAATTCATCCACTCAGATTCAAGACATCCAAAGAATACTTCATCGTTCGGCTCAGTCATACATAGCGCAACATAATAGAATCTTCTCAAAGATGTCATGTTATTCTTTAAATTTCCATCAAACTCAAACATCGCAAGGATCAATTCCCCTCTTTTCTCTTCTAACAGGAGAGGAAATAACCTGTTGCACATATCGATCTTATTATCATAATAAGCCTCAAGCAAATAACGTTCAGCTGTATGGTTTTTATTACCTTGAAACGCCAATACCCTCCTCATCGTATAAATATCGTCCGAGATTGTGTTTCTATATCAGTTGATATAATCTCACTTATTTCGTCATCACTATAATCCATATCTTCTAACAGGTACGGATTACTGATATACCTGGTGACTTCATCATAATCTTTTATTTACAATGCTTAACTCGAATTGATTTAAATTCTTATATCCCCTATCGATCGAATATGTTTAATAAATTTGTTTTCATCATTGTCATGACTCGGATTATTTGAAACATATTTCCTGATTAATTCAGCATCACACCACAGGGCTGGAATTCTTGAAAGAAAATTGATAACATATGTCCCATTTGCTGTCTCATGAAGCATTGTGACCAATTTGAGCATTGTATTCTTTTCTTCCTTCATGTAAAACAATGCATAGTCAACCAAAGCAAAATATGCTTCCTCTTCTCGATTAAAGAAATAAATCTCCAGCAACGCTTTTAATGCATTACGATCCGGCAATTTTTCGATAAGAGTTTTTTCCTGATCATATAAAACACTATCGTTAGAATACCTTTCGCTTAGAATCCTATTCTCCTCCAAGACAAACGGCGGCATTGATTTGTAGTACGAAATTTCGTTTTCTAGTTTCTCTAAATATGCCGGATTATCAGCAAGTTGTTCTTTGAGCATAGGAAGATCACGTTCAAGTTGAACCCAATTTTGCTTTGAAAGCAGCGCATTTGCGTAAACAGAGCAGTAGCTTGTGTTGTTCTTCAGTTTATCTCTATATTTTCTAAAGAAAACAGCATAGGCATCTGCATCTTCGTTCATCTTAATCGATGCAAGTGCATTCAATATTTTTGTATACTCATCACTCTTTTTCATCGCAATTAAAAGTGCCGCCTCATAAAAGATTTCAGCAAGACCATTTTTGTTTAATTGCATGCCAAACAACCGGGCAGCCGTCTTATACCACCCAGTATCCCAACCTATGTTCTTATATGCCTTCCCTATGCGTTCAATATCTTCGCTTTCATAACCCAGTTCAAGAAGTTTTTCAGTATTTCTTGCATATTCGATTACCGTCTTCTTATCTGCATCAATAAGACTTCTTTCAAATACATTTACTTTAATTCCTCGTGATTTAATCTGAACATCGATGTATTTTTCACAAAAACGCTGCATTATCCTTAAAGTATTTGGCATTTTTATTCCAAAATCTAATATATTCTTCTTCGTCTCCATCAACATAAAATTGCATTAGAGAATTAAGTATTTTTTGATATTCAGGAGTTCCCTTTGAACATTTGTCTAAAGCGTCCTCGTATAGTCTTCTTGCCAATCCGTTTTTGTTCAACTGGATACTATAGACTCTATTTGCAATCTTATATGGATCATTCCCCCATGTAAGACTCTTGTACATTTTCTGTATTCGCTCGATTTCTTTGTCCCAATAGCCAAATGAGCGTAATTTCATCGTCTGAGAAATAAGACTTCCAACTGCAGATTTGTTTCCATCTATCAAATATTTTTCAAGTAAATTCGGTTCATGATTTTCGTCTGTGGATTCATCAGGACTTTTTTCGTCATAGTCAGTAACATCCTCTTTTGAAGCTAAAGTTTCTTCGCTTCTTTCCTCTGAAGCTAATACAGCTGATTTGTCACCAGCATCCACCTTCATATTTCGAACCGGCTCATCATTTTTCAGCCAAAGCAGACTCATCACTTTGAATTGCCGTTTCTTTTGTCTGACGAACTCGCTTCTGCAGGTTGTGTCAAGAAAAACAATATTATCTCCACACTTGATGAAGTTAATATCCTCGATTCTTCTTTTATCTTGGCCATTCTCAGTAATAAATTTAATTTCTTCAGAATTTGCTTCAACTAATACTGCATCGATAACAACACCATCAAAAAGCGATATTTCTACTCGATTCATCAAAAATGAAGCATAGTATGGTTCTTTATGCTCTTCCATAACACTAACGTCTTTAATACTTATATTTTCACCATTAACGAGAGGACTGTTCCATTAAATTTCTCATAACACCAGTATACTTACTTCCATTGTCCAATGTGATATCAACAGTCGCATTTGCTCCCTGATATTTCATGGCATTTTGAATCACTGCAAAATAAATCGCTCATCGTTTTCTCCTATTGATATGTTTTCAGTTTTGTCATATATTTTTACATACTGCGGTATTACTTATCCTTAACATAACGACCTGACTTAATACGCTCATCTTTTCGGCTTCTTTGCGTCCACCGGCACAACCCACATATTTCCTATCTTTTGCGGACCCGGTATCCTGCCTTCTGAACACAATGTATTATTCCATCTTGCTCCAATGCCACATTTTTAGCTGTTTCCTGCAATGTCATAAAACCTGTCGACATATCCTTCGCATTCCTATTCTCTTTCCGACCTGCTACAGGACATAATAACCCAATTATTTGGGATACACGAATCTTCAAATAAAATCAATACTTTTTCATGAATTTCTTAAAATTATTGTTATATTAAATAGATTTAATCTTTAACGTTTATTTTAACAGTTCTTTTTATAAGTATTCTGATAGCTTCAACAGCCGTCTCAATAGCTTTACTTGTATCATGTACCTGCTCATTGCTAAGACCTGCCTTTGCTCTCTCCTGATTTGCAATTGCCAAAAATATCGAGCCCACTTTTACACCAAGATATGATGCCACTGTAAACAATGCCGCAGACTCCATCTCTGAAGCCAGTGTACCAAGCCTTAGCCAAGCCTCCCATTTATTTACAAGTTCATAGCTTACAGGCTTATTTTCAGGTTCATGCTGACCGTAGAATGCATCCTTACACTGAACAACTCCGATATGTGATTTATAATTCAATTTGTCTGAGGCTTCCTTTAATGCGGTAATTATATCAAAATCAGCCACTGCAGGAAATTCTATAGGAGCATACTCTTTACTTGTGCCTTCCATTCTTATAGCTCCGTTAGCTATTACCAAATCACCACCGCATACATCAAGCTTCATTCCGCCACAGGTTCCGACTCTTATAAAAGTATCGGCACCGCATCTTACAAGCTCTTCAAGTGCTATAGCCGATGAAGGTCCTCCGATACCTGTTGAAGTTACGGAAACCTTTACACCGTCCAAATAGCCTGTATATGTCACATACTCTCTGCTGTCCGCCACAAGTTTTGCATCATCAAAATATGCTGCAATCTTTTCACATCTTTTCGGATCTCCCGGAAGTATTACATACTTTCCCACATCACCCTTGCCTACGCCAATATGATATTGAACGCCTGCGCCTTCGGTATAATCAATCATCTACTTCTTCCTTTCAATGTTTTTATAAAAAAATATTATATATTTAGAACGGCTTTTTACAATCCAAAATTAATCAATATAAAAAGCCTATATCAAATCAGATATAGACTTTATTTTAAATATTAGAATATTCTCCAAGCAACTATAAAGTTGTTTCTCCACCAGCTTGACATACTGCTTCTCTTTACTCTACCTCTTGAAGATGAAGCATCTATTATCTCACCGCCTCCGGCAGCTATACCGACATGTCCTGAAACTACTACGATATCTCCTGCCTGTATATCTGAGAATGAACTTATTCTTGTATATCTTCCCGGATTTCTCCATCCTGAAGATGTAATATATGACTGACCTACTCCCATCTGCTTAAGAACCCAATATACAAATCCCGAACAGTCAAATGAGTTTGATCCCTTTGCTCCCCATACATACGGACTTCCGATTTTTGATGAAGCAATGCTGATCATATTTCCTACGCTGCCTGAGTATGAACCTCCGCCGCCTGAGCTTCCTCCGGATGATTTTTTATCCGACTTTCCGCCGTTTGAAGAATCATTTCTTGAAGGTCCGTTTGTATTTCCGGAACTTAACTTGGCAAATGTCTGTGCTCCTGCTCTACCGTCTGCAGAAAGTCCGTTATTGCTTTGGAATCTCTTTAATGCGGATTCTGTAAGCTCTCCGAAATATCCTGTAGCATTTGATTCGCTTAAGTATCCGGCCTTAGCAAGAAGACTCTGAAGTCTTGCAACCTGCTCATTTTCGTCACCGAGACTGAGACCGTTTGCTTTTGCTTCACTTGAAAGTATAACAGCTCTTGTAGACGGTCCGAGGTATCCGTCCACTACAAGGTCGTTCTTTGACTGGAACACTCTTACGGCAAGCTCCGTGTCCTTACCGTATGTACCGTCAGGTCTTGTAGTAAGATAACCCAGTTCAAACAATCTGTTTTGAATGTTTTGTACGACTTCACTGTGCTCTCCGAGTGAAAGTGTATTTGCCTTTATCTCATCGGAATATAAGAGGTTCATTGTCTCACTTCCGACCTTACCGTCTTCACTTAATGAGTTCACCTGCTGAAGCTTTAATGCGGCTTCCTGAGTTTTCTCATCATATGTGCCTGTAATCATATCTGCAGAAGCTAAATATCCAAGCTCATACAGACGGTTCTGTATTCTTTTAACATCCTCACCGACATCACCGAGCTTTAGCCGCATAATGTTTTGCATTATCATCCATCAAAAGAGGTAGTGTTGAAGGACCGATAATACCGTCCTGTGCAAGACCGTTTTGTCTTTGGAAAATCATTACAGCCGCCTTTGTAACCTCACCGAAGTAATTTGTAGGCTCATCATTGTCCATAAAGCCAAGCTGCATAAGTCTTTCCTGCACTTTTTCTATATATGAGTGCTGCACGCCCTCTTCCAAAAGTTCAGGTCTCGGTTCCTCCGTTTCAACTTCAATACCAAGTGAAGGGAACTCATTTCCGGCCTTTTTCCATAGGCATTACCTGTGCCGCCGCAACCTCTACTTCTGTAGATGAACTCTCTACGGCAACTGTAGTTTCGGTAACAACACTTCTTGCACTCTTTCCTGACATAGAAACACCTATAATTGCCGCCAAGGCAACTACACCTATGACTCCTCCTGCCATTATCTTTTTACTTTTATCCATGTCCTGTATAGTTTCCACTCTATCTTTTTACACTTCGTAAAAATTCATTCTTTTTCTTGCTCATCTTCTCTTCCTTGTCAAAATTTATATGCTCTCTTTTAAATATCCTGCCAATTTTGCAAACTCCTCTAAAGTAAGAGCTTCACCTCTTATCTTTTCAGACTTTCCAAGCAATGACAAAGCGTGAATTATCTTCTCTTTTGAAAAATTGAGTCCTTCAAAATTACCGAGTGAATTTACCAAAGTTTTTTTCTTCTTTGATTAAATCCCGCACGAATTATTTGAAACATCAATTTATCATCAACTGCTTTGATAGGTTTTTCCTTGTAAATATCCAAACGTATAACACTTGAGCCGACCTTAGGTCTTGGAATAAAACAGTTCGGCGGAACAAATGCTACAACATACGGATCCGAGTAATACTGCACAGCCAAAGACAATGCACCGTAATCCTTGCTTCCGGGCAATGCCTGCATTCTGTCAGCAACCTCCTTTTGTATCATGACTGTAATACTGTCTATATGAATATGTGACTCGAGTACATTCATGATTATAGGAGTGGTGATATAGTATGGCAAATTTGCAACGATTCTTATATTCTCAAAGTCACCGTATTTTTGCCTGCACTCCTCAATCAGCTTTTCCAAATCAACTTTTAGAAAATCAGCATTTATTATACTTATATTTTCATAATTTGCCAATGTCTCATTTAATATCGGCAATAAATTTTTATCAATCTCAATAGCAACAACCGCTTTTTGCGGCATTTGCAAGGTATTGTGTCAATGCACCTATTCCGGGACCTATTTCAATAGCCAAATCATTTTTACCAAGTCCCTGATGCCTGACATATCTTATCTAAAAACATGTGTATCTATCAAAAAAATTTTTGTCCGAATTTCTTTTTGAAAATTGAAATCGTATTTTTTTGATTATTTCTATAGTATTTGCCGGATTAGCAATATTTGTCATTTCAAACTCCATCTCACTCTATGTGAGTATAATGAAAAACTCATTATTTCATCTTAGGATACAATTTTTTGCATTCTCAAAAGACTTCTGTATAATAAAAATCTTTTGACACTCCTTTTTATCTCACTCAATTTATCTATAATGTAAGTCAAATTCAATGAAGAATTTCTTTTTCCTCTGTTCGGAACAGGGGATAAATAAGGGCAATCAGTTTCAAGCACAAAATCCTCAAAAGAAATCTCTTCTACAGTTTCTTCAAGTTTTTTTGCATTCTTAAATGTAACTACACCTCCGACACCCAGTACATATCCGAGTTTAATAAATTCTCTCGCCATTTCCTTACTATAAGAATAGCAATGTATAACTCCTTTGACACCTTCAAATTCCTTTAAGATATCAAGAGTATCTTTTGCGGCATCTCTTGAATGTATAACTACAGGCAAATCACACCTCTTTGCCAAGTCAAGCTGTGCTCTGAAGCACTTTTTTTGTATCTCTTTATCCGGCTCATCATAGTAATAGTCAAGTCCTATTTCTCCGATAGCCACCACCTTCTCATCAAAAGACATTTCTTGAAGTAAAGAAATATTTTCATCCGAGATTTCTTCTGCACAAGACGGGTGAATTCCAACTACAGCATAAACAAAGTTATATTCCTTTGCCAATGCGATACTGTTTCTTGAACTTTCCATTGAAGCACCGATATTTACAACTCTCTTTATACCTTTGTCTTCAAAGCTTTTTAAAAGTTCATCCCTGTCTTCTTCAAATGCTTCATCATCATAATGAGCATGTGTATCTATTATATATAAATCTTCTTTTTTTGTCCATGTAATATTTTTCTTAAAATTTATGTAATATTTTTATCGCAAAATATTCTTAATTAAAACTAAAGCCAACAGATGCACGGGGTAAAAGAAGTAGAACAAGTATTTTAAACTCTTTCCCTTCTCACCGTTGTACATATTTATCGGTATAAGACTGAATAATGCCGGCGGTTCAAATGAAAAAAATAATTGCCGTAGCAACATTTTTTTATAAACGGCTCTTTCTCTGAATAAATACATACATCCCACGGCCAAAGGTCCGATATACTCATAATCTGACTTTATAATCCATGCCGCAAAACATCCCATACCTACAAAAAAATCACACTGAAATCCGGATACTTTTTTATTCCGCAAAGCATGATAACACATATAAGCAAAGACCACATTACATTTTGATGCTGCATATTGACAAAACCGCCCCAAAACGCCATATCAAACGGTACTTCTGAAAGTATCGCAAATAATGTAAGTCTGATTATATATTTTTTTATGTTTTTGTGTGAACAAATCCTTCAACAAGTAAAAAGATATATCGGAAAAGGCTACGCGCCCTATCATCCTTGAAATATAGTACATCCTCATGGAAACAGCTATATTGAACATTAAAAAGATCAATCCGCTCGCTCCGATATGATCTATAAGCATTGTAACCATTGCTATATACTTCAGTACCGCTGAAGAAAAAACTTTATTTTTTTATTTTTTTCCCAACACATTCACCTTTATGCGCTTTTTAAAAAATCGGGGAACGCAAAGAAAAGCATTCCCCACACAATAATATTTATGCTATTTCAGAACCTGTCTTTATACTCTTCTCAGGTGATACCAAAACCGCATTTCCGGCATCATCCTCAGCCATAAGTATCATACCCTGACTCTCAAGTCCTGCAATATTTCTCGGTGCAAGATTTGTAACAACAAGCACCTGCTTTCCTACCATATCCTTTGCAGAATACCACTGCTTGATACCGCTTAGAATCTGTCTTGTTGTACTTCCTATCTGTACCTGTGAGCATAGAAGTTTCTTTGACTTAGGAACTTCCTCACATTTTATAACCTGTCCTACCTGTATCTGAAGCTTTGCAAAATCATCATACTCTATAGTATCTTTTGCTTCTACATCAACGCCCTCTATTTCAGGCTCCTGCTTCTCAGTTTTTCCACCAAGATTTAAAGCCTCAACCTGCTTTAACACTTCTTCAAGATCAAGTCTCTTAAATAATATTTCAGGCTCTTCCACAACCTTCGTTCCACTCATAAGAAGTCCGAATTTATTCATATCTTCAAGGCTTCTCTTATTTGTTCCGAACATATCAAGTATCTTTTCAGATGTCTCAGGCATAAAGCTGTAAAGTAAAGAAGCACCTATAGATATTGACTCCGCCAAATTGTATAAAACAGTCTGAAGTCTGGCCTTCTTATCCTCTTCTTTTTGCAAGAATCCAAGGTGTAGTCTCATCAATGTACTTGTTACATCTCTTAAACAATGTCCATATCTCTGTAATAGCATCAGCAACACGAAGCTCAGACATCTTCTTTACAACCTTTTCAACAGACATAAGCACTACATCTTTTAAATCGGTATCCGTTTCCGTTGAACCGGCAACGCTCTCATCTTTTGCATCTGTCAAAACACCGTCAAAGTACTTGTTAGTCATTGATATTGTTCTACTTACAAGATTTCCAAGTACATTTGCAAGGTCTGAATTGAACCTTTCCACCATCAAATCCCAGCTTATAACACCGTCATTATCAAACGGCATCTCATGTAATACAAAGTATCTGACAGCATCAACTCCGAAGAAATCAACCAATGTATCTGCATAAAGAACATTACCCTTTGATTTACTCATCTTACCTTCACCCTGTAAAAGCCACGGATGACCGAAAACCTGCTTTGGAAGCGGTAAATCAAGTGCCATTAAGAATATAGGCCAGTATATTGTATGGAATCTTATAATATCCTTACCTATAAGATGAAGGTCTGCAGGCCAGAATTTTTTAAATCTCTCACTGCTGTTTCCGTCTACATCATATCCGATACCTGTGATATAGTTTGAAAGTGCATCAAGCCACACATAAGTAACATGCTTAGGATCGAAATCTACCGGAATTCCCCATGTAAAGCTTGTTCTGCTGACACAAAGATCCTGTAATCCCGGTAAAAGGAAGTTATTCATCATCTCATTTTTTCTTGAAACAGGCTGTATGAACTCAGGATGCTCATTGATATGTTTAATAAGTCTGTCCGCATACTTACTCATCTTAAAGAAGTATGCTTCCTCTTTTGCAGGATATACCTCACCGCCGCAGTCAGGACATTTTCCGTCAACAAGCTGGGAATCTGTAAAGAATGACTCACAGGCTGTACAATACATGCCCTCGTAGAATCCCTTATATATATCGCCCTGATCATAGAATTTTTTGAAAATCTTTTGAACCTGCTTTTTATGGTCTTCATCTGTAGTTCTGATAAACTTGTCATATGATGTATTCATCATATCCCAGATCTTTCTGATCTGTCCTGCCGCATTGTCTACATACTCCTTTGGAGTAATACCTGCATCCTTTGCCTTATTCTCTATTTTTTGACCGTGCTCATCTGTTCCTGTCTGAAAGAAAACCTCAAGTCCTTCCTCTCTTCTGAATCTTGCTATTGCATCGGCCAATATTATCTCATATGTGTTTCCGATATGTGGCTTTCCTGAAGCATAGGCAATAGCCGTTGTTATATAATATGGTTTCTTACTCATTTGTCATTCCGCCTTCTTACAATTTCTATTATATCTAAAAATATGAAGAATAAAATCCTTCATCAATATTGATATCCGTATTTATTACCGATATACTTTTTAAGCTTTATTCTGTTTAATACATCTGTTTACCTTTAATAATGATTTCATCAATATGTCCATTTCATTGTCTTCCAAGTCTTCAAGCATTGAATTGACCATCTGATCATACAGCTCTTCATTTCTTGAAAAAGCCGCTTCACCTTTTTGATGAGAGGTTTACAAAAACCACTCTCTTATCCTTTTTCGGATCTCTCTTTTATAACATACCCTTTTCTTACAAGGCTGTTTATTGAAATCGTCAAAGTCCCTATGGTAACCGCCAACTCCTTTGCAATCATTGACATATTCTTTTTTTCATTCATTCCTATAGCTCGTATTACATGTATATCATTATTGGTCAAATCCTTAAACTCGGAAGCACGTAAAACGCTTTCCTCATAATCAAGTATATCATTAAATAACTTAACAAGGATTATTTTAAATTCCTTTGAACCCCTCAAAATACTCATCCTTTTCGTATTGCATAAAACACAACACCTGATTTATCAAACCAATATTATACTAAATTTATTACAGAATATCAAGCTTCCTTGCCGTTCCAGCAATATGTACACAACTTATATGGGCTTATACCTATGGATTCTGTTAAATCATCAAGTCTGTGAAACCTGAGGCTTGAAAAGTTTTGAATCTTTCTGATTTCCTCAACCATCTCTTCATAGTTTTTGCTGTTCGGATCGGCATAGTCAAAGAGGAGTTCTTTGCTTACATTATCCCCCTCCCTTTCTCTTATTATTCTTCTTGTAATCAAATCATAGTCGGATTTCGATCTTGAAAAGTTAAGATATTTACACCCGAATAAGAGCGGAGGACATGCAGGTCTGACATGTACCTTCTTTGCACCGGAATTATACAAAAACTCCGTGGTTTCTCTTAACTGTGTGCCTCTGACTATGGAATCGTCTATCAGTAGTATATCATTATTTTCTATAAGTTCCTGTACAGGTATAAGTTTCATCTTGGCGATAAGATTTCTCTGACTTTGATTTGTAGGCATAAAAGACCTTGGCCATGTAGGTGTATACTTTATAAAAGGTCTGGCAAAAGGTATACCCGATTTATTTGCATAACCTATGGCATGTGCGGTACCCGAGTCCGGAACTCCGGCTACAATATCCGCATCTATATTATCTCTTTTTGCCAAAAGTTCACCGCATTTATATCTCATGGTTTCTACATTTACACCCTCATATGAAGCTGTCGGATAACCGTAGTATACCCATAAGAACGAACAGATTTTCATCTCGGATTTTGCAGGTGATATTTCTTTTATCTTATCCGGTGTGATAAATACTATCTCTCCCGGTCCAAGTTCCTTATAAAAGCTGTATCCCAAATTTAAATATGCATGATTTTCAAATGTAATACAGAATGTATCTTTCTTGTGACCTATAACCAGAGGCGTCCTTCCGAATTTATCTCTGGCGGCATATATACCCTCCTTTGTCATAATTACAACAGTCATGGAGCCTTTTATTGTTTCCTGTACGTACTCAAGTCCCTCTTTGAAGGAAGGCATTGAAGAAATCAATGTGGCCACAAGCTCATTGTCATTTACACGCCCGCCGCTCTGCTCCTGGAAATGTACTCTGCCGTCTTTATAGAGTTTTTTTATTATCTCATCATGATTGCTTATTTTTGCCGACTGTAGTTATAGCATAGCTGCCCAGATGTGATTGTATCAAAAGCGGCTGCGGATCTTCATCCGATATGCAACCTATTCCCATATACCCTCGCAAATCTTCCACATCTTTTTCAAACTTTGTTCGAAACGGCGAGTTTTGAATATTGTGGATTACTCTGTTGAAATACTCTCCGTCAAATACAGCCATTCCGGCACGTCTTGTTCCAAGATGCGAGTGATAGTCAACCCCGAAAAAAACAAGTCCATAACACAATCATTTTTTCCTACTACACCAAAAAAATACCGCCCATGTTTTTTTCCTTCCCTAAATAAGCACAAAAAAACAGATATAGAAATTCTATATCTGTTTTAATATTCTTTATTGATTAAATACTTCTTTAGCTGTAGTTACAACATTTTCCTTTGTAAATCCGAACTTTTTGAAAAGCAAATCCTGAGGTGCAGATGCGCCGAAAGAATTCATGGATATTACTCTTCCGTCAAGACCTGTATATCTATCCCATCCAAAGCTTGATAAGGCCTCTATTGCCACTCTGTTTCTTACATTTTTCGGCAGTACTTCTTCCTTATACTCCTTGCTCTGTGCCTCAAACACATCCATACACGGCATACTTACAACTCTTGTAGATATATTATCCTTCTCAAGCTCTGTTGCAGCTTCAATGGCAAGTGAAACCTCGGATCCTGACGCTATTAAAATCATATCAGGTGTAGACTTTGAAGCTTCTTTTATAATATAAGCTCCCTTAAGCGCTTTCTTTCCGCTTCCGTCAAGCTGCGGAAGATTCTGTCTTGTAAGCACAATAGCTGTAGGTGTAGACTTTGAAACCATAGCCGCATACCATGCCGCGATTGTCTCTCTCGCATCGGCAGGTCTGAATGTATTGAAATTAGGCAATGATCTGAGCATTGCAAGCTGCTCTATAGGCTCATGTGTAGGTCCGTCCTCGCCGACACCTATAGAATCATGTGTAAATACAAATATTGTAGGAATATTCATAAGCGCAGAAAGTCTTGCCATAGGCTTTGTATAATCACTGAATACAAAGAAGGTGGCACAATATGCTCTAAGTCCGCCATGTAATAAAATACCGTTTGTAATAGCGGTCATTGCAAACTCTCTTACACCGAAATGTATATTTCTTCCTGAAAAAAATCATCCTTTGAGATATATCCTTCACCGTTCATTACAGTCTTGTTTGAAGGCGAAAGGTCCGCAGAACCGCCTATAAGATTAGGGAATATATCCTTTAATCTGTTAATAATGCTTCCTGAAATATTTCTTGTAGCTGCAGGTGCATCATCCCATGCCCAGAAATCATCATTATCTATTAAAGAAGCATTGATTTCAGAGTAATAGTTATCCCATTTCTTTGCATCTTCAGGATATTTATTTGCATACTCCTTAAAGAGCTTATTCCACTCTTCTTCAATCTTTGCATTCTTTTCATTTATTTTATTAAAATTCTCATATACATCGGCATCAACTTTAAAGCTCTCTTCCGGATTAAAACCGAAACCTGACTTAAGTGCGGCAAGCGCTTCACTTCCAAGAGGCTCACCATGTGCTCCTGCAGTTCCCTGCTTCTTTCCGGCACCATATCCGATTACAGTATTTATCTTAATAAATGAAGGTCTATTCTTATCTGATTTAGCCTCTTGTATAGCCTTTCCGATAGCTGCAAGATCGTTTCCGTCCTCTACCTCTATAGTCTGGAATCCGAAAGCCTTCATTCTGTCCACTACATTCTCTGTAAATGCTATATCTGTACTTCCCTCAATAGAAATTCCGTTTGAATCATAGAATACAATAAGCTTTGAGAGTCCAAGTGTTCCCGCAAGTGAAAATGCCTCTGATGATATTCCTTCCATCAAGCAGCCGTCACCGCCTAACACAAATGTATAGTGATCCACTATATCATAACCTTCTTTATTGAATACACTTGCCATATGTGCTTCAGCCATAGCCATACCTACAGCCATACCCATACCTGCACCAAGCGGTCCTGTAGTAGCCTCTACACCAACCGTATGACCGTACTCGGGATGTCCCGGAGTCTTTGAATCCAGCTGTCTGAAACTCTTCAAATCATCCATGCTCAAATCGCCATATCCGAAGAGGTGGAATAATGAATATAAAAGCATTGAACCATGACCTGCAGACAGAATAAATCTGTCTCTGTTTGCCCAATCAGGGTTCTTCGGGTTATGCTTCATATGATTTGCAAAAAGTTCATATGCAATCGGGGCGGCTCCCAAAGGCAATCCCGGATGACCTGACTTTGCTTTCTCTATACCGTCTGCACTAAGAACTCTTATGGTGTTTACAGACTTTATGTCAATATTATTCATTTCTATGCTCCTTTTTACATAACAATACGATTTTTTTCAGTTCATAAAGATAATCTAAAATTTCGCTCTGAACTCCAATCTTTTTCATTTTACCACAATATAATAAATTATAAAATGTCTTGCAAATAGTATTTTTATTTGGTAAAATATATCCGTTATGGATTTTGCACGGGTTTTTCCCTATTGTGATGAAGTCCAATCCAAAAAATAATTATAAATCTTTATAATTAAAGTTAAAGGAGGTGTAACCGTGGCAAAATGTTCAATATGCGAAAAAAGCTGCTCATTTTGGTAATGCAGTAAGCCATTCTCATAGAAGATCCAACAAAATATGGAAGGCTAACGTTAAGTCAGTTAAGGTCAAAAACAGAGGGTGGATCTAAGAAGATGTATGTATGTACTTCATGCCTTCGTTCAGGTTTTGTAGAGCGTGCATAATTAATACTTGAGAATACGTATTCAAACAATAAAAAAGAGCCCATAAAGGCTCTTTTTTATTGTTATTTAACCGACTTCTCATAGTCCGCTATGAATTTTTCAATTCCCTGCTTCTGTAAGAGGATGATTTAACATAGACTTAAATACGGAATAAGGTACTGTTGCAATATCTGCTCCTGCCTTAGCACACTCAAGTACATGCATATTGTTACGCACGGATGCGGCAATTATCTCAGTCTCTATGCCGTGAATTTCAAAAATCTCAACAATATCCTCTATCAAAGAAACACCTCTTGTTCCCACATCGTCAAGTCTTCCAAGGAATGGTGAAACATAGCTTGCACCTGCTCTTGCAGCCAAAAGTGCCTGCAGCGGTGTAAAGATTAAAGTACAGTTTGTGGCAATTCCCTCTTTACTGAGTGCAGCTATTGCCTTCAGGCCTTCAGCAGTCATAGGAATCTTTACAACCATATTTTTATGGATCTTTGCAATTTCTCTTCCCTCGGCTATCATATCCTCAGCCTTTGTAGTCGTAGCCTTTACCTCACCGCTTATAGCCCCGTCTACAATGTCTGTGATTTCCTTGATAACATCCTCAAATTTTCTTCCTGACTTTGCAACTAATGAAGGATTTGTTGTAACGCCTGCTAACACGCCCCAGGCAGCAACTTCTCTGATCTCATCCACATTTGCGGTATCAATAAAAAATTTCATACATACACCTCACATATATTTTTATTCTATTTTACCACTTTTTGTGTACTGTTTCAAAGTATTATATATATAATATTAGACTAGTTTACAGGAATAATCCATTTGTGGACTCCATATTCAATAACTTCACCACCTTCTGAGTAAATAAAATATAAATAATCCGATATATCTGAGCTTATTCTATAATAATCTGCATTTTCAATCTCAAAAAACAGGCTCTCCCAGATAATCTCTTACCTGTACCTTCTTTAAATATTCGTTTTCATTAGGTAATAAACCCAAATTATATAGTAACTCACCGCCGTTAATATCTTCTTTACTTGGATGCACTACAATCGCTGATACTTCCGGTTCACCCGATCCGTTGTTTTTTTATGTGTCAGTTTAAATGAGGTGTAACTGTTTTCATCTCCATAAGTATAAACAGATTCCAAATCATCTTTCTCTTCTCTTTTATCAGGATCTCCATTCCTCTGTATCAAGGTTTCTTCATCAGAACCAAGTCTGATACGATTATAAAACAGTCTGTCTGCATATATCGCATTATTAAATTCCAATAGTTCATTATAATAACTTTGATTTTTCTTTCATGTACTCAAAGTTTATATTTTTTTGTAATAAGCTTTCTCTGCTTATTACATCGACTCTTTTTTTATCTGTTCCTTCTACATATTCTTTTGGGAATATTAACTTCTGTTTTAATATATGAAATGTAGTCATTTTCAAGCATCAATAACATGCTGTTATTAAACTTAAATGTATTAAAAATAAGGAGAATGATACAAAGGGTTCTCAGGCAGTTTCAGCTCTTTTTGCCTTATCATATATTTCATTATATTCTAAAAACAAGTCCGACACCTATGTCTGTATTTTTCTATTTTTGCATCCTTTATTTCAAGATAATCTGCCAACATCGGCAGCTTATTTATTATGCTCTTAATGTTTTTCACTGTCAGCATTTTTTCAATGGACAGCTCATGTAAATTTTTCATAAAGAAAATAGTTCTTTTCTACTGATACTTTTACTTTTTGGGGTCACCTGATTTCCCTGTACATTTACAGCGGTCCTGCCACATCCCACTAAAGCAAAAAGCGATACAGCTCAATACTACACATATCGATAATTTATTTTTAATAATCATACTATTCTCCTTATTGCATTATTTATTTCAACTTTCTCTCCATTCTGTTTAATCTAAAGAATCTGAATATTGCAACCACAGCCTGCACTATTAATGAAACCCCGAAAAGTACCGAAATATAGCCTGCCACAAATACAGGATTTATCACAAGAATGATACCGAGCAGTAAATCAATTATCGCAATGAAAATAAGTCTCTGACCTATATTCTTTTCAAACTTCACTACTCTCATTCCCATAAATACTCTGCTTATTCCGATAAGAAGTAACCAGATACCTGCCGCTACAATAAAAGCAACGGACAATCCCAGAGAATCTTTTAACCGCAAAGTAAATTCCTGCCGCAACGGATAAAATACCTTCAATCAGTCTCCAAATACTTCTGCCTTCTCTTTTTCTCAGACAGATAAGCGCTTATTTGAGAAATTCCTCTATTAACAACAGCACACATAATATAATATTTATTGTACCTGCTATAAACAAAGGATTTACAATCACATATATTCCAACTATCAAGAATATTATTCCTGAAAAAAGCGAAAAATATTTTTGCACTTGAAATATTATTCATCAATAACCTCTTTCTTTCTTTGATTCATTTTGCAAACCTGTCATCAGGATAATTTGTAATAATTTCCGTAAACAGATTGTTTGCAGTATCAACATCACCCATAGCCTTGTATGCCAAAGCTTTCTTATACTTGGCTTCCACATAATCCGGTGATATTCTTAGAGCGGCATCATAATAGCCTATGGCTCCGGCAAAAATCACCCGATCTGTTAAGTCCGTCCGCCACCTTAAGTAAAAGTTTCGGTCCTTCATCTCTCATCTTAGGTGCCATTTCGGCAAATATACCTGTTACGGATATTCCCTAAGCCGTTGTCAACATCGGTAAGCTGGCCTACATCCAAATTTGAGAATATCTCTGCAGCCCTTGTATAATTTTTGTATTGTACTCTTTTTATAAGGCCTAAGAAATAAACATACTGCAAAAGTTTATAGTTCATATTCTCTGTTGATGTGTTATTTACTTCTGTAAGTTTATTTACCTGTTCGTTCAATCCTTCATTTTCACTCTTCAAAGTTTCTATGGATAAATTCACATCATTAAGTTGTTGTGATATCTCTACAATTTCTTTTATTATGTGCATTATTTAATGCCACCTTCATAGTAGGCATATATAAAAATACCATTGCACAGGCACCGACTATCAATCCTATTCCTACATTGATGGCTGTGAACATTCCCGAATAATTCTTATATATCTCGGTTACAGGCATACCGGTATTTACATTTTCTACAGGTTTTTCCTTCTTTACGGGACTGCCTATAACACTTAGTTTTTCTTTTCTTGCATTTTTTTCAGTCAAAGGTTTCATCTCTTCAAGATAAGTGATAGCCTTTGTATTGAATCTGTCAATTGCAAGCACATTCTCCAAAAGCTTTTTTGCCTCACTTGACTTTCCTTCTCTGATATCAAGAAGTGCCAGTGCGAGCATTGCCTTTACAAAATGAGGCCTTATATCTACAGCCTGTTTTTAATGTTATCCTTGCCATATCATAATTTACAGTCTTTATTTGAGAAATCGCCTTATTATATTTTGAAATGGCATCCTGTGATTTTTCCAGGTAAGCGGATTTATTTCTCAATTTTTGCAAATAATTCTGTGCCGGATTGTTTATAGGATTAATATTTATACTTATAACCCATGAAATCAAAGCCTTGGTCTCTTCACCCATTTCAAACTGTATAAGTCCGTATAAATTTCTGGCATCGGTATTTTTCTTATTCAATCCCAAAGATATGCTTAACGCATTCAATGCGGAAGATAAATTCCTTTCCTTTGCAAGAGACAATCCCAAATTATAATAACCGTTTGATATCTGTTCCAGACGTCTGTTTTTTTCTTCATATCAGCCCTTTACTTGCTCTTTTCAACAATTCCATCAAAATATCATTCATATCTGAAATATCACTTTTTGCTATAATATCCTCCACTGCGGAAATATCCGGTGAAGGCTTAAATTTTCTTAATTCTTCCTCAAAATCTATCATCTGTTTCCCTCTAATATCTCTCCCATTAAATATAATGAGCCAACACAAAACAAAATTTCATCATCAGCCTTTTCTTTTTTTGCTTCGTTAAAGGCCTCTATACTGCTATTATAGCAACTTATATTTGACTGTCTTTTATTTTTTTCTAAAAAGTATATTTAAGCTATTATAAAAGCTCATCCGTAGAATTGCTTCTGTAAGAATTCATGGCTGTCAGATAGTATTTTTTTACCTCAAGCTTGGAAGTAATAATATCAAAAATCTTTTTCCACCTCTTTATCCTTTACTACTGAGATCAAAAAGCTTGATTTTCTTATTATTTACTTTTTGCAAGCTTCATTGCATTTTTCTGTAAACTCTATAATTGCCGGTTCATTATGTGCTCCGTCAATAATAATATCCTTTTCTATCTCTTCCATTCTTCCATGCCATACAGTCTTTGTTAAAGCTTCATCTATATTACCTATAGTATTAAGCAGCTGCCCCGCTCCAAGTATAGCAAGTGCAGCCGCTTTCTTTTTGTACTTTACATATGTAAATTTCAGGCTTTCATAGTCAAAAACGGAAAGCGGTATTATTTTTTTGCCGCTTTTAGCTTTTTGCAAATTCTCTTATTATCTCATTTGCCTCTTCATTTGAGTCGTCAAAGATTACTGTGGAATTATCCTTAATAATACAGGCCTTTTCATAAGCAATTTCTTTTATACTGTTTCCAAGAAATTGCATATGGTCCATTCCTATACTTGTAATAATACTTAAAGTGTCCTCGAAAACATTTGTTACATCAAGTCGCCCACCCATTCCGGTTTCAAGTATTACATAATCCGGATTTGTTTTTGAAAAAAATACCGTTGCGATATAAAAGATATATTCAAAATATGTAGGAGACGTATCGAAATTACCAAGTTTTTTTCCCTTACGTATTTTGATATACTCTCAAGTTCTCTATCGCTTATTGGTGTCATATCAAGCAATATTCTTTCGTTTACTTCTATCAAATGAGGGGAGATAAATGTTCCCACCTTCATATGATTTTTTTATAAGAATATTACTGAGATATGCACATACAGAGCCTTTCCCGTTGGTACCTGCCACATGTATTACTTTCGGCAGCTTTATACCCAGAATTTCAATATTCTTTCTTACTTCCGAAAAGTGAATTCTTTTTCTTGGCCCACATGGGAATGCTCTCTATATATTCTTTTTCATTCATATCAGTCAGCTAATCTTGCAAGCTGCTCTCTTACCTGTGAAAGCATCTGCTCATAGTTTTCAAGCTTTTTCTTTTCTTCATCTATTTTTGCCTGAGGCGCTTTACTTACAAACTTCTCATTTGAAAGCATACCTGTTGATCTTGCCACCTCGCCTATAAGCTTCTTTTCTTCTTTTTTCAGTCTTTCTACTTCTTTTTTTCAATATCTACAAGCTCTTTTAAAGGCAGACAGATGGATGCATTCGGTATCGCAACTCTTACAGAGTCTTTCTCAACCGTACTGTCATCCGAATCTATTATAAGCTTATCAAGTCCTGCAAGCTGCTTAAAGAAATCTCCGGCACTTTCAAATGTATCTCTTATCTTTTCGCTTTCACTTACGACAATTCCCTTTGCCTTATGTGAAGGAGGAACATTCATAGACGCTCTTACATTTCTTATTGCTCTTACGGCCTCTTTTATAAGCTCGGCTTTATTTTCATCATCCTCAAAATTGTATTCGGGATTTTCTGCAGGCCAAGGCTCAATCATTATACTCTTGACATCTTCATTTACGGTACAATATATTTCCTCTGTGATAAAAGGCATAAACGGATGTAAAAGCTTAAGTATGTTGTTAAGAACATATATAAGTACCGCAAGTGCAGTTTCTCTACTTTCGTCTTCCTTATTCCAGAGTCTTACCTTTACCATTTCGATATACCAGTCACAGAACTCTTCCCATGCAAAGTCGTATATCTTTGAAAGTGCTATACCAAGCTCAAACTTATCAAGATTTGTTGTAACTTCCTTTATAAGTTTGTTTGCCTTTGAAAGTATCCACTTATCTGAAAGCATTAGCTTTGAATTATCTATTTTACCCGGCTTGTCCTCACCTATGTTCATCAAGATAAGTCTTGCGGCATTCCAGATCTTGTTTGCAAAGTTTCTGGCACTTTCCACTCTCTCATAGTAGAATCTCATATCATTTCCGGGTGCATTTCCTGTAATAAGCATCATTCTGAGTGCATCCGCACCGTACTTGTCTATTACCTCAAGCGGATCTATACCGTTTCCGAGAGATTTACTCATCTTTCTACCCTCGGAATCTCTTACAAGTCCATGTATAAGAACCGTGTGGAAAGGTGATTTTCCGGTCTGCTCATAGCCTGAGAACACCATTCTTACCACCCAGAAGAATATAATATCATAACCTGTTACAAGAACATCCGTAGGATAGAAATACTTCATTTCCTCGGTATCCTCAGGCCATCCGAGTGTTGAGAAAGGCCAAAGTGCTGATGAAAACCATGTATCCAAAGTATCCTCATCCTGTACAAGCTCATGGCATCCGCATTTCGGACAGCTTTCAGGTTTCTCTCCGGCAACAGTTATCTCACCGCATTTTTTTCACATGTATATGCAGGTATCTGATGTCCCCACCAAAGCTGTCTTGAGATACACCAGTCTCTTATATTTTCAAGCCAATGCAAATATGTCTTTGCATAGCTTTCAGGTACAAACTTAAGTTCTCCCGTCTCAATCGCCTTTATAGCTGGCTTTGCCATCTCGTTCATAGCCACAAACCACTGCGGCTTTATAAGCGGCTCTACAACTGTCTTACATCTGTCATGTCTGCCTACATTGTGACTGTGAGGAACCACCTTTACCAGTAGACCTGCTTCTTCAAGATCCTTTACAATAAGTTTTCTTGCCTCATATCTGTCAAGTCCGTCATACTTGCTTCCCGGCATATCAATAGTTGCATCATCATGCATTATATTAATTTCGCCCAGATTATGTCTCTTTCCTACCTCGAAGTCATTAGGATCATGTGCAGGTGTTATCTTTACACATCCTGTTCCGAACTCTTTATCAACATATTCATCCGCTACTACAGGTATTTCTCTTCCTACAAGCGGTAAAACAAGCTTCTTGCCTATAATATCCTTATATCTTTCATCCAAAGGATTTACCGCAACCGCAGTATCTCCAAGAAGTGTCTCAGGTCTTGTTGTAGCAATCTCGACAAATTTTCCTTCTTCTCCCACAACAGGATACTTTATATGCCAGAAATTGCCGTCCATCTCAATATGTTCAACCTCGGCATCTGAAATGGATGTTTTACAAACAGGACACCAGTTTATAATCCTGTTACCCTTGTAAATATAGCCTTTTTCATACAATCTGAGAAAAACTTCCTTTACAGCCTTTTGTCCCTGTTCATCCATGGTAAATCTTTCTCTGTCCCAGTCTGCAGATGAACCAAGTCTTTGAAGCTGATTGATTATTCTTGTACCGTAATCATTTCTCCATGCCCAAGCTTCCTTTAAAAATCCTTCTCTTCCAAGCTCGTGCTTATCCTTGCCCTCGGCTTTAAGCTTTTCAATAACTTTTACCTCTGTAGCAATAGCCGCATGGTCCGTTCCCGGCTGCCAAAGTGCCTCATATCCGGCCATTCTCTTATATCTTATCAGGATATCCTGCATGGTATTATCAAGTGCATGTCCCATATGCAACTGACCTGTGATATTCGGCGGCGGCATTATAATTGTAAAAGGCTTTTTATCCTTATTTACCTTTGCATGGAAATACTTTTCTTCCAACCATTTTTTGTATATTCTGCCCTCGATTTTTTTCGGGGCTGTATGTCTTTTCAATTCTTTCATATCTACCTGCCTTATTTTCATATTTCTGTAATCCGCTTTTTAAATCAGCGATATAATTATCTAAAACTTTTTCTTCCTTGCCGTATCTTCCGTCTCGAATATAGAATTTATATTCTTTATTCTTTCACTTTCTCCAACGCCTTCCAATGCTATATCAAAAAGCTTTCTTTGCTTCGCCTGCCAAACCGGCTTTTAAGAGTTTACTCATTTCCTCATCATTTTCTTCTTCATATGATGCTGTAAATATTCTCTTAAGGAAATATATCTCCATCAAAATCACATCATCATTTGTAAGTTCATATGACTTTTTCAGCGCATCCAAAAGCCTCTTCATACAAAAAGAGATTTGCATAAATAACACCGAGATTATGATACACACTTCCTATAAAACCGTTCTCAGCCTTTGTATCCATATCAAGGATTTCCAGATAGTACTTTTTTGCCAAATCATACTTTCCTATATAAAACATATAGTCCGCTCTTTGCTTGGCAACTTCATGTACCGCCATTTTCTTTATCTTTCCCATGACATTTCTGAAAAATAATTGTCTCGGCATTATTGTACAGACTGCATGAATCAATGATATATACCAAAAATATCCTCATCAGCCGTTCCGTTGGACATTTTTCCTTTTCACATTATCGGCTAAGACTTCCAAATTCAACTCATCCCTTATAAATTCAACCAAGGTATCACTTACTATTCCCTCGGTGACTAAAATAGGATTCTCAAATATTATATAGCACAACTCTTCATAACTGTGTATATCAAGCGATAATACTTCTATATGGAAAGGCTTTTTTACTTTTAAGGCTTCACACAGTATCAATCCCATATATTTACCTCGATATTTCTCTTTACATCGGTAGGCGGATACATATCTCCAAAACCTGCATCCTCAATTTCAACATCCATGATTTTATCATCCCGAAAGTTTTTGTTCTGAAATAAAATCTCCTGGTCTTTATAGGCCTTTTTGGTAGAAAGTCCAGTACAATAGGAATATTTTTCTTGACCTTACCGTCAACACCTACCACACTGATATCTATTACTTCCTTCTCATCCGGTATCATTAAAAGTTCAGTATCCGTTTCATCCCAAAAGTCTCCCGCCTTTGCAAGGTATATCTTTCCGTCTTTACCGTTGTTCTCCACATTTATAAAAACATCCGACCTCAGTCTTCCTTCACAAAGTGCAGTTAAATTATATATGGAGTTCTCACTCGCAAGGTCAACACCTTTAAATGCCGCACCTTTTTGCAAAAAAATATTTGTATCAAGATATACCTTACCTCTTGAACACAGATAACTTATAAATCCGTCTGCCCACTCATGTTCCTGCAAATACCTGCCCTGTAAGGAAAAATAGACGAAAAATTTTTTTCTTATCCATTACTTTCTCGGCAACTGAAGTCAAAATCTTATCTGCAAGCTTGGCTCCTGAAGGATTATTAAGTATCTGTAAATTAAAAGCCTCATCCATATTTTCGGACTCCGCATTAACAAGCAGTTTTCCTTGAATTTCTGTTTACAAGCATTTCATAGTATGTAAGACTTACATCCGAAAGATCGTACATTCCCACTTTATTGTTCCATATATCTTTTTAATGAAAAGAACAAAAATAGATAAAAGCTTTCTTCCTTGCTGATTATATGTATATGGTTCGGTTGATAACCAAGTCCTACAAAGGCCTCCCTTATATCACCGACTATATCTTCTTCCAAACCTGCCATAGCTACAACTACTTCCTCAGGCTTTTCCTTATATAATTTTTCCATTCCGGCATTTATTATTTCTCTGAAGTAAATCTTTTAATATTTCTTTTCCTTCATATCTTGTACCGTCAATGGTTGCTATACCGTCTTTTTCTTGTCAATTTTAATAATTTATCGGTAATTATACCTTTTTCCGTCCAATGCCAAAAGCATAAGCATCTTCACCCACTACCCAGGCATCTTCACCCTTTTTGCTAATAACAGTGGGGAAAAATTAATGCTTCATCATCAGGGGTAAAATATAAGATTTGTACTTATATCCGATAAAGCGATTCCAAGTACCTTCGGATTCATCGTATCTCCCATTTTATATAAATATCAAATGTAAATATATAATTTACATTCCTTTCATTTTTTTATATCAGTGTAAATAAATTAGCTACCAACTCGTCTTTATACACAAACTCGGTCAATTTTTCCTTAAGTTCTTTTCTCTTTGTCTTTTTGGCAGTTCCTCTATATCATTTATAAGAATAAACCTGCTCTCTCCGGCATTATCCGCTTTACTGAATTGAACACAGTCATTTACCGAAACTTTCATCTCTCCGTCTTCATCTTTCAAGAATCTGATATTCCCATATCTCATCCGAAAAAAATCTTCTTATATTTAACAAATATTTTTTTATAGATATTAGGAAACTCCTCCTCAATAAAATCATCGTTTAAAGGAAAAAAATTCTTGACTTCAATATAACGGAATCTTTGCTTTGCCTTGTATTCAACAAAAGTGGATTCCAGTATATCTCTTTCAACAGGTACAAACTTTGACAGATTTTTAAAAATACGAAAATACCATTCCCATATCGCAAAAGATTATTTACTATCTGCTCACATAATCTTGTCTGCTTAAAGTTAAGTTTATCCTTCTTTGAATAATACTTTTGACAATGCCAGCATATAAATATTCGGGAAATTCCTTTATATCGTCAACATCACTGAGTCCATCTTCCAGATACTCAAATATATTGTCTTTTATATTTTCATCATTCATGAAGAATAAATCACTCTTTACAGTAAAATATGCTCTTATGATTATATCCGTAACTCTTTTTTTCTCAGTATAAATTCCGAAAAGCCTCATCAAGATCTGCCGTCTGATTTGAGAAAAAGCATCTGTATAAGCAATCTTTCTTCAAAATCATATGTCTCAATATTTTTTTCAACACATAACTTTTCAAACAATCAAACATATTTTGTGTTTTTTTCCGTTGTAAACCTTTGCAATAAATTCCAAAGTTTTATCTGTGTACTTTTTCATCCTTATAAAGATTAAAAAGCCATCAAAAGCAAGTATTTTTATTTTTGATTAAATGCTTCATCGTCAATCGCCTTAATAATTAGCTTAAGTAATTCATCTTTTTTTGAAATTATCGACTCCGAAGAATTTGACTACATCTATTGCCTCTTTTACATTTCCGGTATTCATCAATGTATCACAATACATGAAAATATTGTCTTCATCCAGATTCATCTCAGCCGTCTTATAAAGAAGCTTAAAGTTAATCTCTTCTTCCCTTTCTGAAGCTTTCCATAAATGCTCAATAAGCTTTGATAAAAGAATATTTTTAAATCTTGAATCAATGTCTATTTCATCCAATACACCTTCTATTAAAAGCTATATCTTCATCAGCTGATTTCACTGCTTTTTGCAATCTTTCCAAGCATCAAAAGCCTGTGCATATCATGATTTTTATCCAACTCATAAGACCTGTCTATAAGATTTTGCATATGGAATATCTTATCTACTGTCATATTTTTGGAATAGTATCTGTTGCCCTCACAGTCCTCCGTAAGTATAATTGCATTTTCCGAATACAGTGCTACAAAAGCCCTGTTATTTACAAGCTCATATTTCTTTTTCACCGTTCAATTCCGGATATACAACAACTATAGAAGCCCGCTTTTATCTTCAGGCACTCTCACATCATATGAGTTCATTAAAAACGGAATAATTTTTGCCAATCTTTCATCTATATCATCATCCTCAAGAATTCCGGAATAGATATTTATAAGATGGTCATCCATCTTCAATTTCATAGCATTGTCAATGGTAAAAATCTTTATTCTCTTTATAAACTCTCTGTATACTTTCACTGTTATGCGGATAAAACTCTACAATATTTTCAAATATCTTTACCTTAAAGTCATCAGCCATAGAGTTTATTCTTTCAAAATGCTTCAGCACAGATTCAGGTATAGGTAAATCATATTTTTCCGGGAAGTGAGTAAACAAAATACTCATATATGCCTTCCACCGGCAATCCCTTTTCAATGCATCTTTCATACCATGCATTTACATACTTTTTTTCTGACATTACCTTTTATAAAAATCTCACATATATCTATAAGCAGTTCATTGCTTGGCAATGCATTGTATATTGAAAGCAGAATATTTAATATAGCTCCGTTAATCTTCTTTGTCTCTCTTACAACGAGAGTATTTTCTCCGAAAGATTAACCGATATAAGATTATTTCTTATACCGAAGCTGAGCGCCAACACTTCAAATCTTGTACAGCTTGTCAAAAGATGCGGATTTCTTTACAAAAGCAAAAGAGCATATTCCATCATCAATATTTTTGACCTGTCACCAAGCTCAAAAGCTCTCTTTAAAAACTTCTGTCTTTCTGCCGGGTTGTCTGCAAGACTTTCATCAAGATTTAATACAAGCATAAATTCAATATTTGAATGATATTTCTTATATAAATCCTTGATAAGCTTTTGTAAGATCTCTCATCTTTTTCGGCATCCGGATACATATATGTATCCAGGTATTCTAAAATCAAATACTCATCTCTAAGTTCATGCCTGTTCTCTTTTATTTTTGAATCCAGACTGTTGATAATAGACTTTGCCGTAGCCTTATCTCCCTGCATCAGGTATATTTCGGCCTTTTAAAAGCTTTACCAAAAACTCCTGTATGTACTTGCCTGTAATCTGTCAAGTACCGCAAGCATTTTAAATAAAATCTCATTTTTTTCGATTTTTATCGTTACAAAGTTCATACTCAACTCTAAAGCTTTATATAATGCAATCCACTGTTTTCTTTCAAATATTCTTGCTTCTCTTTGATATTCTTTTTCAAGATTTTTATTTATTACAACTTCAAGATATTTTTCATTTAAAGCCGTTACCAAAACTTTATACTTTGCAATATTTTTTTCTGTCTTGCAAAAGTTCGTGAATCTATAGTAAATCCCAAGTTCAAAAGTATTATCTTCAAAGTTTTCGTTTTTGATTTTATCCGTATTTAATTTAATAAAACCTGCATTTGTAGATACATCAATATCAAGCAGTCCCCAGTTTTTCTTTGTAAACTTTGACGGTATAAACTTTATCTTCTTCTACTGTATTTAAATAAAGCGAATCCGATTCAAGCAAAAAATTCACTGCTTCTTTATTTCCCACAGCCTGCAGGAAATTTTCAAGGTTTAATCTGAAGTTATTGCCCTTATTAAGTACTTCATAAATCTTTTGATATCTCAGGTCCTTTCATAAAAGCCCTGACTTACAAAAAGTCTTTATACATAAAAATAGCCAATGCAATATTTATGTCTTCCTTTTGCAATGACCATAAAATCATCCACTGTCTTTAATGACTCCAGCACAAGTACAGTATCCGTATTTTTTATATAAAAAGTATAGGGTATATCTCTTTCTCCGGCATTTGTTACCAAAGTTATAATACCCTCTATTTTTTCTTCTCCGCTCAAATTTTTCGAGTTGATCTCAAGTACAACTTTGTTCTTTATTCCGCCAAAAGTTGCATCAACCACTCTTACTCTTATATTGTCGGAATACGCCACTCCTCTCAAAGGTACTTTATTGTCACTTCGTACCTCTATTTCAAAGCGAACGGCTTCATCCATCTTTATAGGCAGTTCTATATTATCCGGCTCACAGACCAATATAGGTAATTCTTCTTCAATAATCCCCTTTGCCAAACGATTGATTCGCTCTCTCATTTATACACTCTTCCATAAACCATAACCTACATTTTATCATAAATAATAATGAATTTCTATATCTAATCGGCAGTTAGTAATCCACAGGCAATCTGAATAAAATACCCAGTAATGTATTACACTTTACATAATATCCCATTTGTTGTAAAAATCTTTATATTACACAGGAGGTCCGACGATGCTCTCAGAACCGATGACTTTATATAAGTTAATGATACTATATATGTTAAAACAAGTGAAATTTCCACTTACAAACTCAAATATATCCGACTTTTTTTGTCAGTAAAGAATATACTACATATTTTATAGTCCAACAGGCTCTTTCAGAGCTTTTGGAATCAAACTTACTGAGTGTCGAGAATATAAACAACAATTCCAGATATGAAATGACAAAAGAAGGCAAGGAAGCCCTCTTTTTTTGAGAAACAGATTTCTCCTGCTATAATTACAGATATAAACGAGTTTATACAGACAAATAAATTCCGCATGAGAAACGAAGTTTCCACTACAGCAGAATATTATAAGCTTCCGGGAAATGACCTGATTGTACACTGTGAGGTTTTAGAAGGTAAAACCCCGCTTATAAATATCGAAATAAATTCACCTGATGAAGAACAGGCCAATATTATGAAAAACAATTGGCGCTCCTGCAGTCAGGATATTTATCAGTATATTATGAAAAAGACTTCTTGAGGCATGGAATAAAAGGGGACTGTGAAAAAAACTCAATCGAGTTTTTTTCACAGCCCCTTGCAGTATCTTTTGACCGTAAGCTTTGATCTGCACATGAAATATCCGCTGATCATAATAAAAATATTTATACGGTCTTACCCCACATCCCGAATAAGGCTAAAAATATAATTTATAGAGGTACTTCCCTGCCCTAAAGCCTTCCATTATGCCGGAATTTACCGCATAATGGTGTGTCAACTATCATAAACATACTGACTATCCTAAGTAACTCAATATTACTTTTTCTCACACTCTCATTTTTCATCGATCCCACCCTATTATTAAAAGTAATAACCCTATATTTTTCCTAACGATCTATAACAATTAAAACAACTTATTTGCCGTAAAACTCGCTCTCAATCATAGCACAGAGTGCATGATACACAGGGTAAATGAAGCTCCTGAACCTTAAATGTCTCGGTTTCGGGCACATGTATTATCACATCGCACAGTGCGTCAAGTTTACACTCTTTTTGCCCAACCAAAGCCATGACTTTAAGTCCCTTGGCTTTAGCAAGCATAGCAGCCTTGACTATATTTTTTGAATTTCCCGAGGTGCTTATACCCCAGAACACATCACCCTCAACTCCTATGGAATTAAGCATTTGAGCAAACATCACATCGCTGTTAACATCATTTATTATAGCGGTTGAAAGAGATATTAAAGAAGGCAGGGACAGCGCTCTGAATCCCCCTCAAGATCAAGGCTTAATTTTTCACCCATCTTCGCCGTACAGGGATTTTTAATTTTATCGGCAAGTTTTTCATCTATCGGTCTTTTTGCCATAAATGATTTCATAAGTTCACCGACTATATGCTCACTGTCCGCAGCACTTCCGCCGTTACCTGCCAGATACAAAATATTCTGTCTTAAAACAGTTTCTTTCAAAAGCTCGAAAGCCTTATATATACTGTCTTTGCAGGCTTCCAATAAAAGGGTATCTTATCAAAAGAGAGTCAAAAATTTCTTCCCTTGATTTAAATAAATTCTCCATAGACTTCCTCCCAAACACAGACTTTTTTTATCTGAGTGACTACTTGCTTATTATATTACATTATAAAAACTTTTTAAAAATAGATATGACTGCCATTTTTAATAAAGTACTCAAAATCAAGACCTATCAGCACTTTATTTTGAGAATGACAGTCAAAATATATACTCTATTCTTCCGATCTTTTAATATCAATTCTGAAAGTGCCAACCTTTTACTTTATTGTTACAGCTAAATAAACTTAAAGTTAGGCAGTATTCAGCGGTTATATTATCAGGAAAACAATTTGATTTATCCTCTATATTATTATAATAAAACTTCCGAAAAGCCCTTAATATATCTAAATCCTCATCTCTTTCACGCATGATTATTTATCAGCAGATCCGAGTCTTTCACCTATATTTCCGCCCGGATGATTAAGACCGAAACTTTCCCTGTCTATCTTAAATCTGTTGGCAAGTTCTATAGCTATTCCTTGTAAAACGATCAGGAACACGGTGGTTGAATTGTTGGAACTATATCCCACTGGTCACCCTCATGTTCAAGGTCTATAAATAAATTCTCATGTGTCATGTCGTATGACTTGGCATTTTTATTACATGACAGAGACCATGTATCGCATTTTCTCTTTTGTAAATGATGGCAAAGTACCAAAGTCTCTGCGGTATTACCGCTTTTAGACAGTAATATCACCACATCATCATCTTTTACTATACCTAGGTCTCCGTGCACTGCGGTATTTGTATGTAAAAAGCTTGCAGGCAAACCGTATGAATTCATAGTTCCTACGAACTTTTCACATATAGGCACGTTTTTACCAAGTCCGGAAGCTATTACTTTTCCGCCCTTTTCTATGGCTTTATAACAATTTTCGAGAAGTTTTTCATACTCTTTTTCATCTATAGAAGCTATAGCCTTTTCAAGTATTCTAAAATTCTCCTCATAATATTTTATCATCGTTATCCCCTTCCTAACTCAATATTATATTACATATTTTATCCACATCACATGGATCTAAATCAGAATACAGCGGTAAACACAAAACGTTATTTGAAACAGCCTCTGCTACTGGAGTTTTAAAATGATCGTATTTTCCGGCAAAGCTTTTAAATCTGTTGGTCAAAGGATAAAAATATTTTCTTGCGGCAATATCATGTTGAGCAAGTTTTTCCAATACCTCATCCCTGTTATACTTACCTGAAAATACCACCGGATAATATGAATAATTCCTCTCCAGACCTTCTATATCGGGGAATATCTCTATTCCGGGAACACCTTTCAGGTGAATGTCATATCTGTCCGAAGCCGCCTTTCTCCTGGCAACCGAATCCTCTATATGTCTCAGATTACACAGACCCATAGCGGCATGAAATTCACTGAGTTTAGCATTCATTCCAATTTCATCAGCTTCTTCACCGCCCAGACACAGACCGAAGTCTCTAAGATGCCTTATCCTTTCGGACAGTCCCTTATCATTAAATACCAACGCTCCACCCTCTACTGTATGGAATACCTTAGTGGCATGGAATGAATACATTGATATATCCCCGTAACTTGAAATCGACCTTCCCTTATAATTAGCCGCAAATGTATGTGCGGAATCATATATCACCTTAAGACCATACTCCTTTGCTATACTTTCTATAGCCTCAACATCGCAAGGTATACCGTACACATGCACTGCCAGGATAGCGGATGTTTTCTTTGTGATCATTTTTCTCAGCTTATCCGTATCTATAGTCCATCTTTCCCTGTCTATATCACAAAAAACAGGTTCAAGTCCGTTTCTTACAATAGCATTGGTAGTTGAGATAAAAGTAAATGGTGTTGTAATGATCTCGCCCTCTAATTCTAATGCCTGCAACGCTATCTCCAATGCCAAATGTCCATTGGCAAAAAGCTCCACTTCCCCTGCTTTTAAATATTCTTTCAAATTATCCGTTAATTCCTTATGCTTTTGACCTGCATTCGTAAGCCATCTGCTCTCCCAAAGTTCTCTTAACTCTTTTTCGTATTCTTCTATTGACGGAAGCGTAGATCTTGTAACCAATATCTTAGCCATATTACCTCCTTAAGTACTATCCTATCTCCATTTAACAAGGAATTTGATCAGTTTTTTGTTCTTAAACAAATGTCTGTGTCTGTCATAAAATCTGTATACACTGTCAGGTATTCTGACAACTCCGAAAAGCAACGGTGTATCCGCTTTCTTTGCCACATCATTGTCCAAACTTATATGTGAAAGCTCAAGCACTATCTTTTCATTTACCACATCTTTAAGTCCCGGTATATTCATAGAATATATAAAATGTGTACTGTGAGAAGGATAGTATATATGAAGATTCAGTCCTCTCTTAAATAACAATTCACAGAAGCCGTTCCGCATAGCGTAAACAGCCGCACAATTCATACCCACGTACATCGCTTCTTCAGGTGTAAGGTCTACATACCTTGTACCCTTGACCGTAAACTTTTTGTTAAAAGGACAGGATATAACTATAACCCTTCTCCTTTATATCTTTTAGCCTTTTTTTCTCCCACACGGTCTCGAAATATTGGCAAAATCCTTAGTTTCCGGTAAGAACAGTACTATCTTACTTAAATCACCTAACTTCTTTATCTTTTTGTACTCTTTGTATTCAGTTCCGGAGCTCTGTTTGGATAATCGATCTTTGTTTCTTTTGGAAAGTCCCATAAATTTTAAAAGCCAAGGCAGGTATCTTTCTGTTGAATACAATTTATACATTGGCTCATAATATGCCAATGCTTCCTTATGTGCAAAAGGATGTGTGACATATAATTTTCCTTTTTCCGGATAAGGTGCATTATCACTTATATCTTCCATATTGGCACCTGTCATATCCGCAACTATGTAGTCATCTATATCGTATAACTTAGGTATAAATTCCTGTTCTTTAGTAACAAGGAAAACTATTTTTGCCCCGTATTTTGACTCAAGTTCGTTCTTTAACGCACACATAGTCATTGTATGCCCCAAGTTACCGTTACAAACAAAGTAATATTTGTCCTTATCGAAATAACTTTCTTTAAATACTATGCTTTCATTGTTTGCCATATTGATCATATCGATCTTTTCTCCGCTCTCAGTATTCGTCTTATCAATAGGAAGTACCTTCTTAATAAACCTGTCTTTATACAATCCGAGTCTGAAATCGATCTGAAGCATACAGTCTCTGTATATTTTGTCAGCTATAACGTTATTGGTCTCTTTATTGAAATCTATTGCATTTTTGAACAAAGGTATTAAGGAATTCCATAGGTGTGACACCGGAGCACACTCCGCTTCCGGTCCTTTGATAAGCACTCATTGGCATATCTATGTAATAATAACTTCCTTTTAGCAATAAATAATAAAACTGTGTAAAATCAAATAAAACACTTTCTTTATATTTTATCTTCTTAAAGTCTATAGCTTCCGTCCTTATAAGTCTTGCGGAAACATAAGGTATATAACCGCCGTCATGCGCATTTTTAAAATCATTGAGAGTAAATATCCTCTTCTTTTTCAAAAAATTTTGAGTGCAACATACGGAACCTTCCGAATACTCCCTGCTGCCACCATCCAGTGCAAAAAGATAGGTGTTATGTCCGCAGAATGAACATTCCGGATGTTTTTCCATTGCATCTATCTGATATTCAAGCTTTTTATCATTACACCAGTAATCATCCGCTTCCAATAAAATAAAATATTTAGTATCTACCGATGTGACGGCATTCCATATATTGGTCTGCGCCCCCTGATTCTTCTCGGCAATAAATGCCTCTATTTTATCGGGATATTTTTCTTTATAAGCTCTTATTATATCCTTGGTATTGTCTTTTGAAGCATCGTCAAATATCTTTATGATATAGTTATATTTTGTTTTTCTGAGAAAGTATTGAATCCAGTGCCCTCGTTATATACTTTTCATGATTATAACTTATAAGTAATACTGTGCATATTTTATTACCTGATTCCATTAATAATCCCTTAATATAATAATTTATTTCTCTATCAATATTCTTTCATCAATATCGGTTCTTCTGAACATGCTGTTTAAAGAATATATAAAGTATGAACTGTGTGTAGGATAATACACATGTAAGTCCTTGCCCTTTGAAAAAAATCAGATCACACAAACCGCTTCTGACAGAATGTACAGAATGACAGTTAAGACCTAAAATAACAGCCTCTTCCGATGTCAGATCTATGTATATACTGCCTTTGACCGTTTTTTTCTTTCTTTTTATGACATTTGAAACTACAGTATATCCTTGTTCTTTTTAATTCGTTTACGAGGTTTTCCCAAAAACGGTCGGATAAAAGCAGCATGGAAGTCGCTTCCGGACTTAACATTACAATATTATCCACTTTATCAAACTTACTTATCTTACTCTCCAATGTGTCTGTCATAGGAGGATAGTAGGTAGGTTCCTTAAGCTTCTCTCTATATTTAACTCCAAAGAATCTGTGTATCCAGGGTAAAAACCTCTCGGTAGAATCCTGATCATATATAGGTCTGAAAAAGTCCACATCTCCGGGTGCAATGCCGGATGTGCGGCATAAATTTTACCGTTCATTATTTTTTTAGATAAATTCTTCTCTACAAGTTCCTGCATTTCTTTATCTTTAAGGATTATACAGTCTTTATCCTCGTACATTTTTGCTACAACTTCGTGAGTCTTTTTAATATAAAAACAACCTTTTTCCCAGTTTTTTTCTTCAAGAAGATCCCTTATACTTAAAGTTATCAGTGTATCTCCGAGTCCCGCACAACAATAATAATAATATTTATCGTCGCTAAGATCTAAGTTATTGTTGATATGATCAAACTCCACTTCTATATCCTCCAATCTAAAAGTACCTCTATAGCATCCACATCAAAAAAACAGGTATACCTAACTTAGTTATGACACTTTTTCTTTCGGCATACATATTATCTATAAATATAGACTTTTTCTTTTTAATATAATCCTCTTTATTTTCTTTTTGGTTTTAAGCAAAATTATCTCTTCAAATAAACTCTCGGGAAGATCGTATTTCTTCAGATCTTCATATATATCTGTTTCATGTTTTTGTTATAAGAAAGATCTTCTTGCCCTTATTTTTTTGCATTGATATAAGAATGATATCGCAGGTAGGTGAACCTTATTATTGATTATTAATGTATCATCAAAAATCAAAGTATACATTTTCATATTCATAATCTATCTTGTACCTTGATATAAGACTTCTATCAAGCTTGATATGATAAGGATTTATAAAAACTTCCACATCATATCCTAAAGCATCATACACGCTTAAAAGTGCCAAATTCACACCCCTTGCTCTTGCCATACACATAGTACCGGCACATCTTGTAGATACTTCAAGTAATTTCATCTTTTTATCATTGTCTTCTTTTAGCTGAAACCACCACAGACCTCTGAATTTAAGCTTTTGAGTTTATTGTATCCGCTATATTCTTTATTTCATCTGTCAGTTCTTCATCCTTTGCCGACACTGAAATTCCGGCAAGCAGTCTGTCTCTGGAACGTGGCAAGACAACTCTTAGATTTCCGTTCTTATCTGTAAAACAGTCTACCGTTATTTCTTTCCCCGGTAAATATTCCGTTATTACATAGTCACAAAGATCTATATTATCCGTCATATCACCGGCACTGCGTATAAGTTTCGCTCCTACCGAACCCTGTCCTTTTCTCGGTTTGATAAATACCGGATAGGTATTTATATCTTTATATACCACAGGGCAAAAACTCTCATTTTCAAAAACTTCATACGTTTTTCTTTTATCTCTGCAAACTTGTGCAGTCCTTCTGTCCGCCACTATGATACCGGCTTTTATTTTATCCTTATTTTCCGCAAAAAAATCCGCTACCGTATCATGTGTGGGGAATACCACATCTATATTATTTTCTTCAATAACTTTATTAAATTCATCAAAGAAATCTTTTTCGCTTATCATAGGCAACCCGCCAATATAGTTTTTGAATACATATTCACCGTGCTTATCTACTGAAGAAGCACCATATAAATCTATATTTACGCAGGTAGCCAGTGCATCATGCAATTCTACCGAATTTATTTCTCCGGCAGGGAAATATTAAAACTCCTATTTTTGACATCACATTACTCTCCGATAAAAATTAAATTAATTTTTATCTTATTGACTATGTATTCCATTTCTTCAAAGGAATATCGTTGATCTATAGGCAGAGGCAGCAAATATTTCTCAAGTCTGTCACCGTATCCTCTATCCTTTTGCCCTGCCCAATATCTTGCTATATATATATTATCTTCGATCAATTCGGATCTTACTTTTTTTGTCGTCATCCATGCTTTTTACCAGCAACGGATATACCATAGCAGGTCTGTGTGCATCTTCGATCTTAAAAACAATTTATATCTTTGAAGCAGTTATGTAAATATTTAAAATTAGATATTCTTGTCTTTTTGCAATTTTCATAATCTATTGATGAAAGTATTCTTTGTGTCAGTTTCGACATCAACTTAATATCCTCACTGTCAATGACACTCTCGTTATTTCTGTAGACTTCGCTACGCCTCTGAGGCACTTTTATCTATTCTTTTTTTAACAGATGCCCTGCCCTCTCATATGAATGATCGTATTCCAATTCGTCATCATACGGCAAGTTTGTAGAAAGATAGCCTCCGTCGGGCACTCCGAAGAATTTTCTTGAAGAATTAAATGAATCCACAGCATTTTTCCCGTTTTCAAAAAGCCTGTGCATTATCTATTATTACTTTTTATACTTGGAACTTATGTACTTAGCCTGTTCAAAGCATACTCCGAAATAATTTGTATATAATACATATACATCTTTATCAAGTTCAACACTCGGAAGCATATTCTCATCTATCTCATAATATATGATTTCACATCCCTCGTTCTCTAAAACTTCCCAAACGACCGGACAAGTGTATGCCGGAATCTGTATCTTCTTTATATTCCTTTTTCTTATCAGATATCTGAGACAATTCCTGGCTGAGTTAAGTCTTATAGCTTCCGTATATAACTCTTTGCCACGCTCAAGCTCAAGTTCAAAAAAGCCTCCTATTTCTCTCATCATCTTCCCTCTATTCAAGTGAATATAGTTCTAAAAATTCTTTTACTTTATCACGACTGTTAAACATAAGTACATCCAGTATGGACAGTCCCGGTACAAACTCATCGGAAAACTGTTTTATAAACTATCTCATCCATTTTTATAAAGTCAAGTTCCAGACCGTTCTTTTGCAAACTCATCTTTATCATATAATTCTTTTCCGCCTATAGGGTTGATGTATTTCGTACCGCCGAGTCTTTTTACAGATGTCCATGACTCTTTGTTCCCTTACAAGCTCCTCATCCTTTACTATATCCGAAGATACTATTATTTCAGTATCTATATCAAGATAGTCAGAGATCTTTCTTATGGAATATTCAATGAATTTAGAAAGATTATTTTCTTTATGATTCAATATTTCTTCCAAAAGTCCTGAAACCTCAGTAAAATAAGGTGCTTTCTTATATGCCATCTCGAAAGTCATATATAATTTTCTCATCGGATCGTATTTTCCGTCACCGCCCATTAATTCTATTTCATTGATAAATGAGCTGGAATTCTTCATAATTATATTAAAAACTTTTTGCTTCACTGTTATACAAATACCTGTTTCTGTTGATCCAACCGCCCTTTATATAATTAACATCATCATATATTACAAATTTATCAACAGCATTTATTAATTGCCAATAACCCAAATATGGCAAAAAGTAAGGTTGCATAATGCCAACTACCATGATCTCTCCTTTTTATGTCCTCCCACATACCATTTAGCATGCAGTATCGCCACTTTTTAAAATTATCCAATGAACCCTCAGAGGTTTAAGTAAGGTCTTTATCCCAAGTTTAATAAAAAGCTTCCATCTGAATCCCGCAAAAGCTTATTCTTTTATGAAGCTTTGTATATATATATTCTTCTATCTTCTCATTAAGTTCATAGTCTATCAAATACGATCTTAAGTTATTATATATAGTGTTAGTCATATTCGTTTTATTACCTGAATGAAGTCTGTATGCCGCCATTTTTCTATCGGTTCTGTAGATCTTTCCTCGCACCGAAAGCATCACTGCCAATGTTCTATCGGCTATGGATGTATGAAAATCAAGTAATCTGTTCGGATCTTCCTGCGTCTTAAAGATATTTCTGAAAAACAAGTGCTACCGGATGCCCGGGAAGCATGATGCCTTTATAGTCTTTAAGGCTGTAATGCCTATTTGGACTTATCCAGTTGATCTTTTGATTATCCGCTGATATCCCGTCTTCATTTACTATCTCTATATCATGACTGCAAGCTATATGATCTTTTCTTTTTTCCAAAAACCTAAACTGTAGCTCCAGCTTTTTGTTGTCCGTCCAGAAATCATCTCCCTCACAACCTGCTATATATCTGCCCTTCGCCATTTTTAAAAGCCCGACCAGATTAGCTACCGCACCTATATTTTTTTCTCTCAGTACAGGAACGACAATGTCAGGATACTTGGCTGCATACTCAAGTATCACTTCGGGTGTCCTGTCCGTTGAAGCATCGTCTCCGACTATCAACTCGTACTTAAAAGTTGTTTTTTGAGAGACTATGCTTTCCAGACAGGTTTTTATATATTTTTCATGATTGTATGTGAGCAGCACAACACTGAGCATTACCTCATCGCTATCTTCCCCTGCTTTATATATATTTCTTTTACTAAAGGTCTTCATCTGTATAAACAGAAAAGTTCAATCCCTCATCTCTTTTAAGATTAACGGCATAGGCTGTCTTCAGACCCGAATCTTTCATGTCATTAAGTAAAATCCTCTCTCCGAACGGTATATCAGCCAATATATTATTATATCTTATCCCGTTATCTTTAAGAAACTCTATAGTGGATTCAAGAACTTCTTCCTTTCTTGCTGTAAGGATCAGTATATGATCTGTCTCGGGGATCTTATCAAAAGAACTCCTTTACCCCAGGCAATATCCTGTCTCCTCCGTTTTTTTATATCCGTTATGTACAAGTATCAGTGCCGTCCAGATCAAAGATCCATGTCTTAGGAAGCGATGACAGTTTAAGATCTTCCATATACTACCTCCTAATTATCTTTAAGACACTCATCCATAAGCATCACGCCTTTATAGAAAGCTCCGCATATGGAATCATAATCTTCCCATGCGTATGTTGTAAGAGACAACCATATCAAAGCATGCAAGAATTTGATCTTTTGAGCATCCACACCTTTTAAGCTGTGATAAATAATAAGGTCCCAATTCTTTTCCAACCGTTTGTGGCTATATCAAGTCTTACCCCGTTTTTCTTCGATGTAGAGTTCAAAATTCTTATTATTAAATTGATCGTAATCGCCGTCTATTGAATAATATAATTTTTGCCCAATCATAATCCACGTCACCGTATAATTCGGTACTTCCGAAATATCCTCTCGGGTCTAAGAATATAACATTAAAGCTTATCATCTACCATGGTATTGGAAAATGTACAGTCTCCGTGGATCAATGAAAAACTCTTACATGTATACAAGCACCGGTTTCTGACATCTTCTTTTATCTTTTCTCTGTAGAAGAACGGATTCTTATAGTCCTTGCCGTTTATATTTATAGTCTTTTCAAGCGCAAAAGGAACCAGATTCCTTATCTTGTCCAAACGAGTGAAAGTCTTGTAAAAATACGTATCCATTATACTGTACGGATCCACCTCATCTTTAGCAAAACCGTGCAGTTTTTCCAAAGATGATATAAGATTATCTATGACCTTTTTCTTTTGCTCATTATCAAGCTCGGCTTTGTATATATTTTGTCCGTTTATCTTTTCCATGGTAAGCGGATTTAATTCATATATTATAGGAATCTGATCGAAGTTGTATTTTTTCACTTCGCTGTACCACTTTACTTCATTGACCGCTAAAGCCTTTCCTTGATCGTCTATAGGTCTTTTTATAAGTATATTGTCATGAACTTCTATACTGTTAAAGGGTCTGCATCTGTACTCTCCCTCGTGCCCGGATAAGCGTCTTATCGCCTCTAAGGTACCGGTCTCAACCGTATCCAGTAAGGACATTTCAGCGAAATCTATATTCTGACTTTGTAACCATCTTACGAATTCACCTGATTGCGGTGCCTGTGCCAAGATTTTCTTATCAGAGAATATGAAAAGCCCCGCAACTCCATGCTCCGTTGACGGCTCTTCAAAAAACTGCCCGTCTTTATAAGACCATCTGCACTCGAAATCTCTTGATATACCTATTACATTGCCCCTGGTCTCGTCGATATTTACCTCTTCTCCCAGTATAAGATCCGACCATACAAGCATAAATCTTTTGCCTGCAGGAATATGCTCAAGTGCCTGATGTACTCCCGCAGATGTTCCCTGCCCTTCTGCTTTAACACTTATACAGGTAGTTCCTCCGAAAGCTTCAAGGTATTTTTCAAGAACTTCGTTTTTATAGTCACCGATTATTATATATTTCTTATCCGGATATTTCTTAAACATATGGAAAACTATAGGCAGATTGTTTACCGGTACTATACCCTTCGGTTTGTTTCTGGTAAGGTGCTCAAGTCTTGTCCCCTTACCTCCGGCCTGTATGATTATATAATCCACATTTTCACCCTCTACCTTTGCCTTTATCTCACCTATCTGGTCTTTAATATAGGCATCACATACATCTATTGCTCCACCTTTCATAACCACTCTCCCCTTATTCAACCATAATGCATGGTCACATAATCTTTTTACCGAATCAGTTGCATGAGATACATAAAGAAGTGTTGTCCCTCCATCGAGAAGCTCCTTCATTCTCTTTTCACACTTTAACTGAAACGCATAATCACCTACCGCAAGCACCTCGTCACATATAAGTATATCCGACTTTACCATAGTCGCTATTGCAAATCCCAGACGTGCCGCCATACCAGATGAATAGTTTTTTTGATAGGCATATCAAGAAAGTTTTGAAGTTCCGCAAATTCAACGATCTCATCAAAATGTTCTTTCATGAATTTTTCATTATATCCGAGCACCGCACCGTTTAAATATATATTCTCTCTTGCTGTAAGGTCGTAATCAAAACCGGCTCCAAGCTCGATAAGCGGAGCTATACTTCCACTTACTGTAACTTTACCTTTATAAGGTTTTAATATACCGCATATAAGCTTAAGCAATGTGGACTTACCCTGATCCGTTTACACCTATAAATCCCCATGCTTCACCTCTCTTTATCTCCAAAGAAACATCTTTAAGAGCAAAGAATTCCTTAAACATAAGCTCTTTTCTTATGAGCTTTTATAAAATATTCTTTCAGATTATCTATACGTTCGGAAGCTATATTGAATCTTACGCTTACATTATCGACCTTTACCACGGTATCTTCTAAAGCCTTTCTTTCCTGCCCCGACTCTTCATTTGTATTTACATTAATATTATCATGCTGATCTTTGAGATCACTTATCAATCCCTCTATTATTTCATCATCTTTTCTTATATCCATAAAAGATCGCTCCGTCCTAATAAATTAAATATAAAGTATAAACTTATCCTGTGTTTTTAAAAAATATTGCGGTACCTAAAAATCAGTGAAAGAAATGCCCATGCAACACCGTTTGCAATAAGTTCAACCGGAGGGAATACTCCTTGCAGTACTATTGTACGAAATTGCTCTATATACAAATACAAGGGGTTAAAATTCTTAACAAAAAAAAGTAATTCCGGATTGGATTCAAGCATACTCAGCGGATAAAATATCGGTGTAAGGTACATCCAAACCATAAGTATTACTCCGTAAATGTATTGTATATCCCTGAAAAATACGGTAGCCTGTGCAAGTATAAGACCTACTCCGACACATAAAAATATAAACCTGCAACAATATGACCGGAATAAAAAAGCATAAACCAGTTGAATTTGATATTGCATACTATGAACACGATAAGCATGGCACCCAGTGCAAATAATGTATTAACAAAAGAACTTGAGATTTTTGATAATGTGAAAATATATTTGGGTACATAGGTCTTCTTTAACAACGCCGCATTGCCGACTATAGACCACATAGCATGATTGGTTGATTCAGAAAAGAAATTATAAATTGTCTGACCGATTATAAAAATAGACCGGATAATTAACGATGTCAAATCTAAACATATTGGAAAACACGATCACCATTACGACCATGATCAAAAGAGGACTCATTATACTCCAAATGTAGCCCAAAAAAACTCCTTCTGTATTTTAATTTTATATCTTTTATTATGAGCTGTTTTTAATAACGGCTCATAATGTTTATAAGTATTTATTCTATCCACAAGTTTTAACATATTATTACTCCATCCTCATAACAGTTTTATTTATAAAATATCCTTACCAAAAAGCTTATAAAAAGAATAAGTCATGTAGTTTGTCGCCCTTAAGATTTTTACCGCCGGGTTTATATTTTTATTATAAATATCCCTATACTCCTCTTTAAGTTTATGCTCGAATTTTATAAATTCACTTTTTCTCAAATCTTTCATACTCAACATGACCTTGTATTTACCGGAAATAACTCTTGCGATAATTGCGGCTATGTAATATTTTTTTAGCCTCAGAACATATCTTTTCTTTGTAAAGATCTGAATAAAAATCTAAGTAAGGAATCTATCACCAGGCTGTAATTATTCTCATTCTTTTGCATTTTTTTCGATCGATACGCTCTGACCTTTTTCGCCCTATCCTGTAATAATAAACTATATCTTTTATAAACATTACCGTATCAACATAGGGTATCGGATACAGGATGTATTCCGCATCAACATAATATGAATTTTCATCGATCTTTTATATCGTTATCAAAAAAAGTATTCCGGTCTTTACAGTCATGTTATGCATCTTTATATAAAGTTTCTTTGCAATATCATCAAATTTATATTCTTTGTTATATTCAACACCGTTAAACGGAACCTTTCGAAACTCCTGTTTGAGTTTAAAAATTGAGCATATCCGAGCTTCCGTCGTCATAAGCCCAATAAAACCCCGAATATACTATATCCGCATCAGCACTCCTAAGGCACTTTACAAGATTTATAAAAGCCTCCTCACCTACACGATCATCCGCATCAACGACCTTGAAATATCGTCCCTTTGCATACTTTTATTCCGTAATTGATACCCGAACCGTGACCTCCGTTTTCTTTGTTAAATAACCTGAAGGTTTCAGGATATTTTTTTAACATATTCATCGGATATCAACTCCGTATCATCTACAGAACCGTCATTGATTATTAACACCTCTATATCATCCATAACTTCGGGTATGCAAAAAGAATTCAGGTTCTCTCTTATATATTCCTGGGCATTATACGCCGGAACAACGACCGATAATACCTTCGACTTTTCCTTATGTTCCATAAGTATTCTTTTGTTACCTCAAAAACTTTCCGGTGAATAATGTATTACCTTGGTACCTGCATTTTTCGAATTTAAATGGTACATATAAAAGGTTATCAAGTGCTTTTTTTACCGCAGCCCTGCTTATCTTTTTCAATGTAAAAAGCAAAAAGCCTCCACCGCCGGCTCCGAGTAATTTTCCTCCGAGTGCCCCTGCATTAATAGCCTTTTTCATATAATATATCTATATCATTGGTAGATATCTTGCTTTCGATACCTCTTTTTAATTTCCACGTATAATCAAGCATTCTTCCGAATTCGCTAAGATCCGTATCCGAAGTAAGGATCTTATGAGCCTCATCGACCAAGCCAAGCATCTCTTTCAGCTCTTTTTTTCTTGTTTTTTTAATTGCTGTTTCCGTACCTTTTTGTATATCTGACGAAAACCTTGAAAAAAACCTGTAAAAAAACAGCATCAGGTTATCATTAAGCTCTTCTTTTTTTCTTGGGAGATATGATTATCGGCTCCACCTCATATCCGCCCTGACTAAAAATAATCCTGTTAAGTCCTCCGAATGATGCTGCGATCTGATCTTGAACCCCACCGCTTTCATTACAAAGTTCTCTCTCAAGATATATGGCTTCATCGGCTAATTTTCTCTTGTCCGCATATTTACCTTTAAGCGCATAAAAAAAGCATTAAAGCAATCCCACCGCAAATGAACTGCTGGTACCCAGACCGGAACGTGCAGGGAAGGTCTGCATCGTAGAGTGATCCTAAGTTCATGCATGTCCAAATATTTCATTGCCTCTCTAACAGCAGGATGTTCTATTTCGTCTACACTTTTAACGGATTCCGTTCTTGAATATACTATTTGTGAACTGTATTCAAAAAATCTCGGAAGATGTCTTACGGTCAAATAACAATATTTATCAAATGTTGTTGAGATGACAACTCCTCCGTTTTTCCTGATAGAATCCCGGAAAAATCAGTGCCCTCCTCAAAAAAAGACATCCTGAAAGGAGTTCTTGTAATTATCATTATTTTTGCTCCTTGTATGATCTTTATAAAAATCATCCCTAGTTTGATATAAACAAAACTAGGGACTTTTATAAAATGCTTTTACTTCCTGCGATTATACTATATTTTATTATATAATGCAAATATATATTCTAAATTAATATTTAATCGTAAGATGGAGCAAGGCATTATATTCTCTGTATAAAAAGTCTCATATCACCTAATATAAAAAGCAACTTTCAAAGGCTTGTCCCCATTTTATTTTTTTAAGTGACATCCCTTACGTATATACGGTTAATAGTTTTGTTTTTCATTCTTTATAAAAATAGCATTTATATTACTTCTTTTATACTTTTCGTTATAAACATTACAGGCTTGACTTAATGCCCGTCACTTCGTTTTTATATGCAGTAAAAAAATACTTTCTAAAAATATCTTGCTACCGGATACTTAATAAGATACAATTATAGAACGACCTAGTATTAATATAATAAAGGTCGGTAGTAAACTTTTCGGAAAGGAGTCCGGTGTACATACTTATACACACCGGTATTACATTATGAAAAATAAAGATGGACAAGCAAACGACCGTATTGAATATATCGATATATTGGCGGTCCTTTCATGCTTAGCTGTGGTATTCTTGCACTCAAACGGTATATTTTGGTCATTTGAAAAAAGCAGATGGTGGATATATGCCGATATTATAGAATCTGTATTTTATTTTGCCGTTCCGGTTTGTTTCATGCTTGCAGGAGCGACTTTACTGGATTACAGAAAAAAATATTCCACCGAAGAATTTTTTGCAAAAAGGATCAATAAGATTTTAATACCCTTTATATTTTGGAGCATAGTCGGAATCGCTATGAGATTTATTAACAGTTCTGTGGATGCCGGGATCTTTACCCCCTTGAATATATTGGACTCCGTGATCAACACAAAAAGCAAACGGCGGTACTTATTGGATATTTATCTGCTTATTTACAACATATTTGATTATTCCGGTCTTTACTTTTATCCCGAGGAGAACAAAAAGGAGACCTTTTTATATATAATATCCGGATTTGTGATATTAAATGTTGCCCTTCCTTTGATTTCTTCTTTGACGGGTTATGTGATACCCTGGAATATAGGTTTTTATTATGCCTATTGGAGCCAATTATGTTATTTATCTGCTGATCGGATACTGTATAGACAGGTATGATATCAAAAAAAACACTCGAATATTTATTTATATTCTCGGGCTTTTCGGTTTGTTGCTTCAAATGTTGGGAACACTGTATTTATCATTCAAAGACAACTCCCTGAATGAAACTTTTAAGGGTTATATGGGCTTACCTTGTATATTGTATTCAACAGCTCTGTTTTTTTATTTTTCAGGAATTTACAAGCTTCCGGGATAAGGACCGTATTATATAATGCAGCTTCGGTATTCAGAAAACAGGTACTCGGCATATATCTGTTACATTATTTTGTTATGGCTGTGGTTAGAAGATTCATTACCTTTAACGATCAAAATGTTAAATACAGAATATTACTTGGATTGGTTGCGTTCTTCACTTCATGGATAATAGTAAAGATCGGTCAAAAAAATTCCTGTTTTAAAAAAAGTTATTACCCCAATAAGACATATTTAATTACAATACACTGAAAGGAATTATTTTTATGGAAGCAGTCATTATGGCAGGAGGAAAGGGTACCAGACTTGAAAGTCTTACAAGAGGCGAGATCCCTAAGCCTATGATACCTATAAAAGAAAAAGCCTTTACTTTTTTTATAGCAGATAGAGGAACTTAAAAAGATACGGCATAGTTGATATAACTATTATAATAGGGACATCTTGGCGAGAAGATAAGCGAATATTTTGGTAACGGTGAAAAATTCGGTGTCAATATAGATTATATAATCGAGGACAAGCCTCTGGGTACAGCGGGTGCTTTTTATTATCTCAAAGACAAACTCATAGACTGATACTTTTTACTGGTCTTCGGTGATATATTCTTTAATATAGACATAGATAAAATGGAAAGCTTCCATAGGTCAAAAAAAGCGGATGTTACAATATTTGCTCATCCCAATTCTCACCCTTATGACTCCGACCTTGTTGAAACCGATTCCTCCCATCAATCTGTCAAATGTTAAAACAGGATCCGGCAGATCCAAACAATCTGAAAGAAACAGTGGTAAATATCCTTGTTTTGAATTACAATAATTATTGTGTAAAGTTTTTCATTGCAAGTTAATTTTACCACAAAAATAGGACCTTTCGCATGAACGAATGGTCCTATTTCTTTTAGGGACTTATTTCACAGCCCCTTTTATTCCCCAAGATATGCTTTCTTTACACTGTCATCATCCATAAGTTTCTTTGCATCACCCTCAAGCACTATATTCCCTGTCTCAAGAACATAGGCTCTGTCGGCAATACTAAGCGCTTTCTTTGCATTTTTGCTCAACCAAGAGTACTGTGGTACCGCTCTCATGGATTTCTCTTATAATATCAAATATCTCATTTACATAAAGTGGTGACAGACCCATTGAAGGCTCATCCATCAAAATAACTTTTAGGATTACTCATAAGAGCTCTTCCCATTGCAAGCATCTGCTGCTCACCGCCTGAAAGCGTACCTGCAACCTGAGTCTTTCTCTCAAAAAGTCTTGGAAATCTCTTATAAATTTTTTCAAGGCTTTCTTCAATTCCGGCCTTATCATTTCTTATATATGCGCCGAGCTTCAGGTTTTCAATTACAGTCAAATCACCGAAAACTCTTCTTCCCTCAGGCACATGTGCCATTCCAAAGCTTAACTATATCATGTGCTTTGGACTTGGTAATATCTTTACCGTCAAACTCGATACTTCCTTCTTTTGCACTGAGAAGTCCTGTAACAGTGTGCAAAATAGAAGTTTTACCGGCACCGTTTGCACCTATAAGAGCAACTATTTCACCTTGATTGACACAAAAAGCTTGCGCCCTTTACAGCCTTGATCATTCCATAGTTCACGACAAGATCTTTTTACTTTTAATATTTCCATCGTTCCTCCTACTCTCCCAAATATGCTGTAATTACATCAGGATTATTAAGCACTTCACTCGGCGTTCCGCTTGCAAGCTCAGTACCGAAATTAAGTACCGTAAGCTTTTCACAAATTCCCGCTACCAACTTCATATCATGCTCAATCAAAAGAATTGTAAGATTATACATATCTCTGATTTTTCTAATAGTTTCCATCAACTCTTCCGTCTCATTAGGATTCATACCTGCCGCCGGCTCATCAAGCAAAAGCAAAGAAGGACTTGTAGCAAGAGCTCTTGCTATCTCAAGCTTTCTCTGCTCACCGTAAGGCAGATTTCCCGACAGAACATCTTTCTTTGAGCCGAGTGAAAATACATCAAGTATCTCCAAAGCAAGATTATCCATTTCCTTTTCCTTTTTGGAAAATCCGAACATATGAGTCATTGATGTGAGCAGCGGATATTTTACCTTCTCATGCAATGCCACTTTTACATTATCTAAAACCGACATATTTGAAAAAAGTCTTATATTCTGAAATGTTCTCGCAATACCCATATTACTGATCTGTGTAGGTGTTTTTCCGTTTATAAGATTTCCGTCAAGTCGTATAGTACCTCCGGTCGGCTTATATACTCCTGTCAAGAGGTTAAAAACTGTAGTCTTTCCTGCACCGTTCGGTCCAATAAGACCGTATAACATTCCTTTTTCAATATTAAGATTAAAATTGTCTACCGCCTTTAATCCTCCGAATTGAATTCCAAGATTCTTACACTCCAGCATTAATCCTCCTTTCCAAGCTTTCTAAAGGTTTTATTCAGTGATAAATTGGCCTTAAACTTACTGTTGTTAAATATCATCATCAAAATCAATACTATAGCATAGAGTAACATTCTCAAATTATCCGCACCTCTTAAGAACTCAGGTAATACGGTAAGAATTATTGCGGATATTATTGAACCCGGAATATTTCCCATACCGCCAAGAACCACAAATACAAGTATCTCAATTGATTTATTATAGTCAAAAATATTAGGCTTTATAATACCTACATTATGAGCATAAAGTGAACCTGCAAGTCCTGCAAAAGCTGCAGCTATAACAAAAGCGCTTACCTTATACTTACTTATCTTTATTCCTATAGACTCAGCCGCAATATCATTGTCACGAATTGACTTTATCGCTCTTCCGTCTCTTGAATTTATAAGATTTGAAATCAACACTATACATATTACCATGATAATAAATACTACTGTAAAATTATTATAATCGGAATATAAAGGAATCTTACTAAGTCCCTTTGATCCTCCTGTAAAATTAAGATAATTTATAACAGACTTTATTATCTCTCCAAATGCAAGTGTTACTATAGCCAGATAGTCACCTCTAAGTCTAAGTACAGGCACACCTATCAAAAAACCGAAAACAGCCGCAAGTACACAGCCACAAACCATAGCTATAAAGAAAGACAACGCCGGAGGTAAAAAGCTTGTATTTGATAGAAATCAAAGCACTTGTATATGCTCCTATTGACATAAAACCTGCATGGCCCAATGAAAGTTCTCCCAAAAATCCTGTTACAAGATTCAGTGAAACAGCCAACATTATGTTCACACAAATAGGAACTATCAAAGATTTATATTGTCTGCTGAGTATTCCTGAATTTATCAAAACAAACACTAATACATAGGCCAGTAACATTATAGCTATATTAAATATAGTTTTTTTATTTAATATCTTCATACCACACCCTATACCTTTACAATCTTTTTCTTGCCCAAAAGTCCTGAAGGTCTGAATAATAAAACAACAATCAAAACTCCGAAAACAATAGCATCTGCAAGCTCTGTTGAAATATACGCCTTAGACACACTTTCAATAAGTCCCAAAAGTATTCCGCCAAGCATCGCTCCCGGTATACTTCCTATTCCTCCGAGAACGGCAGCCACAAACGCCTTTATACCCGGAAGCGCTCCAAGTGTAGGCTTCATGGACTGGTACTGACTTATATACAAAATACCCGCTACAGCCGCAAGTGCCGAACCTATTGCGAAAGTCATTGATATGGTACTGTTTACATTGATACCCATAAGTTCCGCCGCTCCCTTATCTTCCGAAACGGCTCTCATTGCAGATCCCAGCTTAGTTTTGTTTATAAACAATGTAAGCAGAATCATTGCAACAGCAGTCACTATCAATGTAACCAAAGTAATACTTGAAATTGTAACCGGTCCTACCTTTATATTTTCGTTCGGAATTACAGATTGAAACGGTATCGGTGTTGAACCGAATATCAATAAAGAACTGCTTTGTAAAAAGAAGCTCATACCTATCGCAGTAATAAGTACTGCCAAAGGTGGTGCTTTTCTAAGCGGTTTATACGCAATCTTTTCAATCAAAACGCCCAAAACAGAACATACAATAACAGTTAATAAAAGTGCTGCCGGAACAGGTAAACCCAATACCGATATACTAAAATAAAGAGCATATGCTCCTACCATTATTATATCTCCATGAGCAAAATTTATCATTTTAGCTATACCGTATACCATTGTATAACCTATAGCTATCAATGCATAAATGCTTCCTGTCCTCAATCCGTTTATTAACTGTTCAATAAAGTTAATTAACATTTTTTTACCCCTCTTTACCTAAACTACGGAAAACTCCTACCACATGCTAGAAGCTTTCCGAGGTCTATGTCAGAAAAAGAGGATGGGACAATAATCCCGTCCTCTTTAAAATTTCATAGATTACTCAAAAAGCTTATACTCTCCGTTTGTTATAGTAACAAACTTAGGCTCCTTGTTCGGCTCACCGTCAGCATTGAATGATACCTTTCCTGTGATACCGTTTACCTCTATCTCAGTCATAGCCTTGATAAGGTCATCGCTCTTGATGCTTCCGGCCTTTTCCATAGCCGCCTTGATTACGTAAACTGTATCATATCCGTCAGCTGCAAACTGGTCAGGTGTTGCCTTATATGCAGTCTCATATGCCTTTGTGAAATCTGCCGCAGAAGGATCTGAAGCCAAGAACGGACTTAAGAACACCGCACCTTCAACAGCGCTTGGATCTGTAACCTGAGATAAAACTCCGTCCCAACCGTCAGAACCTACAAATGCCGCATCGATACCCTGCTGCTTTGCCTGCTGTACAATATATGCTGCCGCTTCATAATATCCCGGTACAAATATAAGCTTAGCTCCTGAAGCCTTGATCTGTGTCAACTGAGTTGTAAAGTCTACATCATCATTTGTGAATGACTGCTCATTTACAAGTAAGTCAGACTTTCCGGCAGTGTTAAGCTCCTCTTTGAAAGCCTCATATACTCCTGTTGAATACTCGTCAGAGTTGTTGTAAAGAACTGCAACACTCTCATAACCCTGATCTACAACGAAATCTGCAATCATCTTTCCCTGAAGCGGATCTGTAAAGCAAAGTCTGAAAACATTAGGATTCTCAGTGATTGCCTTAGCTGAACCTGAAGGTGTAATCTGTAAAATATTATCCTTTGCTGTTAAATCTGTAAGTGCAAGTGATGAACCGCTTGTTACAGCACCCATAAATACATTGATTCCGCTGTCCATAAGATTGTTATATGCGTTAACAGCCTTATCTTCTTTAGCTTCATCATCCTGGAAGTTAAGTGCAAGCTTATATGTCTTATCTCCGACCTTTACTCCGCCTGCCGCATTGATCTCATCAATAGCTATAGTAGCACCGTTCTTAACCGAATTACCGTAAGATGCCGCACTACCTGTAAGCGGTCCTGTAGTTCCTATTGTAAATACATCACCGTCAACTTTTGCAGCAGCTTCAGTCTCAGCCTTTGATCCTGAATCTGCAGCTTTATCCGAACCTGCGTTTCCGCAAGCTGTCAATGCCAATCCGAATGTCAATGCCATTGCTGACAATAATACTCTTTTTCTTCATAATGCCTCCATAAATTAAATTTTTATAAAACTCATCTCATTATATTTATTTCATATAATTCTGTCAATAAACACATTTGAAATATATATATATATTTTTTTCATGGCAGGTATAACAAATAGATATAACAAAGCCTTTATAACCAAAACTTTTTCACTGATTTGGTTATAAAGGCTTCAAATAATTTATATTATTTTTATATTTATTTTTCTGAGAGATACTCATGTATTCCTCTTGCTCCGGCTCTTCCGGCCTCCATAGCAAGAATAACCGTAGCAGCACCTGTTACGGCATCACCACCTGCGAAAACTCCCTTTCTTGAAGTTTGTCCGGTCTTTTCATCAGCTTCAATACATTTCCACTTATTGATATCAAGACCTTCTGTAGTTCTTGCGATAAGAGGATTAGGTGAAGTACCGAGTGACATGATAACAGTATCACAGTCAATAACAAACTCACTTCCCTTTACCTCTACAGGTCTTCTTCTACCGCTGGCATCAGGCTCTCCAAGTTCCATTCTGATAACTTTCATTCCCTTTACCCATCCCTTTTCATCTTCAAGGATCTCAACAGGGTTTGTCAAAATATCGAAATATAATACCTTCCTGCTTTGCATGATGAACTTCTTCAGCTCTTGCAGGCAATTCGGCTTCACTTCTTCTATATATAACATGTACTTCGGCACCAAGTCTTAGAGCGGTTCTTGCAGCATCCATAGCCACATTTCCTCCACCTACAATACATACCTTTTTACTCTTTATAATAGGTGTGTGATAGTCGTCTCTGAATGCCTTCATAAGGTTATTTCTTGTAAGATACTCGTTTGCTGAGAATACTCCGTTTGCATTTTCACCCGGAATACCCATAAACATCGGAAGACCTGCACCTGAACCGATAAATACGGCATCAAATCCTTCTTCTTCCAAAAAGTTCATCTATTGTAACGGTTTTTTCCGATAATAACGTCTGTCTCAATCTTTACACCAAGGTCTATAACGTTTTGAATTTCAGGTAAAACAACTTCATCCTTAGGTAATCTGAACTCAGGAATTCCGTAGATCAAAACTCCGCCCGGCTCATGTAATGCTTCAAATATAGTAACTTCATATCCGAGTTTTGCAAGGTCACCCGCACAGCTGAGTCCTGCAGGACCTGATCCGATTACAGCCACTTTCTTTCCGTTCTTGTTCGGATTTGCCTTTGGCTTAATACCCATCTTTTCTTGCAGTATCTGCTACATATCTCTCAAGTTTACCTATCGAAACAGCCTCACCTCTGTTTCCTCTGATACATACACCCTCACACTGTGTCTCCTGTGGACAAACTCTTCCACATACGGCAGGAAGTGAACTTGACTGTGCGATAACATCTGACGCACCTTCAATATCACCCTTTAATATTTCCTGTATAAAAGCGGGAATATTTATAGATACAGGGCAACCCTGTATACATTTTTGCATTCTTACAGTTGAAAACATCTTGCAGCCTCAGCCATCGCCTCTTCCTTAGTGTATCCAAGGCATACTTCTTCAAAATTTTTAGCTCTTACTTCAGGCTCCTGCTCAGCAACAGCAACTTTCTTCCACATATCCTGTGCCATTATTTGTCACCTCCACATACGCCACATCCGCCATGATGTGTTTCGCCCTCTATAACCTTCAAAAGTTCTTTACCTTCTTCTGTCTTATAAATCTGCAATCTTTTGAAGTGCTTCGTTGAAAATTAATCTTATGTGCATCGAAACTCAGGTCCGTCTACACATGCAAACTTAATTTCATCACCTACAGACAGTCTGCAGGCACCGCACATACCTGTACCGTCTACCATGATTGTGTTCATACTTGCGATAGTAGGTATGCCGAGTTCTTTTGTAAGAAGTGATACAAATTTCATCATTATCATAGGACCGATAACTACACAGTGGTCGTACTTCTTGCCTTCATTTTTCAACAAGATCTTTTACCTTATCTGTTACAAGCCCTTTGAATCCGTAAGAACCGTCATCTGTACATACATATAAATTATCAGATACCGACTTAAGTTCGTCCTCAAGAATTACAAAGTCTTTGCTCTTTGCACCCTGAACCACATCAGCCTTAATACCTCTTTCAAAGAGCCATTTAACCTGTGGATATACAGGAGCTGTACCAAGTCCGCCGGCTACAAAAAGAATCTTCTTCTTTTTTAATTCCTCTATGTCTTCACCTATAAGATCACTTGCATTTCCAAGCGGTCCTACAAAGTCCATAAACTCATCACCTTCGTTGAGCTCATCTGCAATCAGTCTGGTTGAGCCGCCAATAACCTGAATAACTATAGTAACAGTTCCGGCTTCACGGTCATAGTCGCAGATTGTAAGCGGAATTCTCTCACCCTGCTTATCCTGCTTTTACTATAACAAACTCTCCCGGAAGACATTTTGCTGCTACTCTCTTAGCCAAAACATCGAATAAATAAATGTTTTCAGCTAATTTTCTTTTCTTCACAATAGGAAACATATTGCTTATTCCCTCCATATAGATAAAATCTCACCTTTAATATTAACACAAAAAAATAAAAAACAAACTAAATAAAAAGCAATATATCAGAACAGTTCGTTATTTTTAGCTAATTTAACCTTAAATGTTATTATTTGCTACCTGTTCATTTCAGACTTATAGCCGTCAGTCATATTATGGTCTGCAATTATATTGTCGATATCATTCAGATTTGAAGAAGGCACATCGCCCGGTATAGTGTTTTTTACAGCAGAATATGCATTGCCGTAAGCCAACGCTTTTTCACAGTCAAGTCTGTAATGTAAAAGACCGTACAATGCTCCTGCAATATATGCATCTCCGCTTCCTATTCTGTCCACAACATCAATTGCCTTATAAGGTTTTTCTGTATAATACTTATCCTGATAAGCGTTATATATTACAGATCCGAAATCATGTACCTTCGGTGAATGCACCGTTCTTTGTGTAGATGCCACTATTGAGATAGGATACTCCTCGGTAAACGATTTCATAATTTCTCTTACATCTCCGGTCTTTCCGAAGGTAAGTCTGGCTGTATCCTCAGAGCAGAAGAATATATCCACAAACGGCAATATCTTTTCTATAGTGTCTCTTGCCTCTTCGCCGGACCAAAGGTTTGCTCTGAAATTCACATCAAATGATATAATCGACCCGTTATCTTTAAATTTCTTTATCATTTCTATTGCGGTTTCTCTGGATTTTTCACAAAGAGCCAATGTTATACCTGTTGTATGAAAACATGTGGTAGACTTATACATATCTTCCGGAAACTCATTTACGCTTATAGTTTCAAAGCAGGAATTTTTTCTGTCATATATTACATTAGGCTTTCTTGGATATGCTCCGTTTTCGTAGAAATATATCCCAACTCTGGCATCTTTGTTTGAATCATATATTATATAATCGTCACTGATTCCATAAGATCTGACAGTATTCTTTATATATTGACCCATCTCATGTGAAGGAAGCTTTGTTATAACACCGGTTTTTAACCCTAGAAGTGATGCACCTACGGCAACATTAAGCTCCGCACCTCCTACCTGCCTGATAAGAGTATCTCCTCTTACCAATCTGTCATCTCTTACAGGTGAAAGTCTTAGAAAGCGCCTGCCCCAAAGTCAATAAATCAAATTTCTTATCCATTTCTTTTGCCTTTCAAAAAAATTATCTAAACTCTTTTTATACATTCTGAATGTATAAGGTATATCAAAAATAAGTCTCTTCCTCTGTTTCAAGTACAAGATTCCATTCTTTATCCAGATCCAAATTCAAAAAAATGTCTGTCCGCCGCATACTCATAGTCAATATATGTAACATGGGCAACATTGCAATAGGGCAAGAAATTTCTATAAACACTTTCTCCCCTATAACAAAAAACATTTTCATTATTAATATTATTTTCTTTAAGGTACTCCAAGCATGACTCCACACTGTTTACTACTGTTGCACCTTTTATTTTCAAGTTTTTATCTTTTGATAAAACTATATTTTCTCTTCCTGCAAGCGGCTGAGAACCCGGAAGTGACAATAATGTATTATGTCCCATTATTATCACCTTTCCTATAGTCTCTTCCCTGAAAAGTTTCATATCTTTGGGAATCGAAACCAAGAGCTTCCCCTTATTTCCGATTCCCCATTTTTTATCTACCGAAACAATTATATTCATTCTATTCCTCAGCTATAATCAGTTCCCTTTGCATAAGGCAATGTCTCTATCCATTCACAAAAACTTCTCCACTCATCAAGTTTATGATGTTTTCTTGATTTATAAATATTAATGAGAGTTTCATAGTTTAATGTACAGGTTCTCATTTGATTGTAGCTTGAAGGTAAAAGCTGTATAAGGTCATACCAAAGTGCCTTATCCTTAGTTTCCACATATTCAAGTCTTATCTTTTTCCATTTCATCAACAAGGCCTTTTAAAACTTTCAGACCGTTCTCAGTCAGATGATCATGTGAAAAATCTTCAATCTCAAAAGGTTTTGAATGAATCTTGTGCATTGTGGATGTGGAATTTGCAACTGTGGCAACTTTATATGTATCGTACTCTTTCCACCAATACATAGGTGCGGTTATATCAACGGAAAGCATTACCTGTCTTAAATACTTTCTGTGATCGCTTGTTCCGGCATTTCTGAGCCTTTTTTTGCAAGCGATAAATCATTCTCTCCTAAAATATATTGACCGTTTTCATCATAATAACTGTCCGATCTCGCCCATGAATTCATCGGATTTCTTGCGCCTCTTATGGCATTTTCCAAATTCATAACATAAACTCTGTTAAAATCTATCATCCCATCTCCCTTTTCTTTTTAATTCCATATACATATTATAGCCTCTCTCAAGCATCATTCTTTCATTTGAAAAATTTCAAAAGATGAAAAAGATTCATGGTATTTATAATACCCCGAATCTACAAAAATATTCTTCTCTTTGCGGTCTTGAAAAAAATAGCTGTCGGTCTTCATCAAAAACCAATGTACTCTCTTATCAATAATCTCCGTACTTGTGTTAAATGTATAATGGCTGGTTCCTATAAATTGTACTATTTTAGCCTTTGCTCCGGTTTCCTCGTAAACCTCCCTCAGTGCAGTCTGTTCAAATGTTTCACCCGGTTCCACAGTTCCTTTCGGCAAAACCCATCCCTCATATTTATTTTTATAATTTTTAAACAAGGTCAATATCTTTCCATGATATATAACTACACCACCGCAGCTGGTTGCTTCTATCATTCCACACCTCCACTTTAGTGATAACTAAAAGAAGTATAAACCAATGCTGCGCTATAGTAAAGAACATATCACTCTATGCCTCTTTTTTTAGATGTCCTCTTGTAAAATCCGAAAATATTTTCAACATCAATTCCCTTTAATAAAATAATCAAAGTATTTTCCTTATAACAGCCTTTGTCTCTCTCACATTCTCTGTGGTAAACCAAAGTCTTAATGTTCCCGGTGCAATCTTTTTATTTCTTTTTCCATTCCTATAACTGAAAGCGGCTTTGAATTAAGTATCGTGTTATAACAAAAAAATCACAATGTGTTTTTACCTGCATCTCACTGTTTTTTTCTGTCCTTTAATACAAGTACTTCCTTATTATGGTCACATCCCTTTGTGGTTTTCTTTAAACATTGTGCAGAAACCATCATAGGAATCTTTCCGTAAGCAACCATCTCATTTCCCGCATTTTCAAGCTGTTTCATCTCATTCAGATTCAGCTCCAAAGGATATGTAAGTCTCTTTACATTAAACTTTTTCATTATAAAAAGTCTATTGTATTCTTATTATAAGCATAGATATTGTAATCAAGTATAATATTTGCCGAAGAATCTATATTATCATTTATGTAAAAATATCTCTTCCAGACTTCTGACTATATAAATTATCAAATTTAAAAATCTCTTATATTATTTAAATACTTGTTGAAAAACTTCTTTGCCTCATCTCTGAAAAATATGCGGCATATATAAAGTTACAGGTGCTTGAATAAGACCTTTAATGTATTTATTTTTTTCAGTTATGCCTTCATATCCAAGCAGTTCACTCTCTATACTTATCTCATCAAAGTACAATCCCTCTTCCTTTTGCAAATTGAATTGCACCGTCTATCTGCTCCATATTCTCACAAAGTATATTGAGTTTTACTCTCTCAGATTCTTTTTTTCTCGCCGCTTATAACCGGATGTATAAATCCTTCGTATTCCTTTATATCCGAATCATCTCTTGTATACCTTGTTAAAATTTTCTCTTCAAGCTTATCCAAGGCCTCTCTTCTTATCTCGTTTAAAAGCCTTTAAAGGGATAAACAGATTATCATCCAGCTCTATACTTAAATTCTCAAAAGTAAAAACCTGCTGTTACCCGTCTTTTTTTAGTTGCTTGTCCACATCTTCCAAAAGAAACAGCTTTGTTCTTTTGCAGGCTGAGGTATATCACCGATAATTTCCACAGATACAAAAACTTGTCAAATTCTTTATCTCTGCCATAGACCTCTTTTTAAATTATTTATACTTACATCAAATGTTATAGGAGTATTTTCTTTTAATCTGATTGAGCCTGAAACGGAAAAATTGCTTTTTACCTTCAACAAAAGTCTTATCAAGATAATCAAAATACTCTGAATTCACCTGCTTATTAACAGGCTTTTCATGAAGAGCAATCATATCCTTGCCGTTATGCTCCTTATAATAACCGTCGGTCTGTCCGCCTCTGTCAAAGAGGTCAAGTAAAAAGCTTTCTGTCCGCCTTCTCAACCTTATATCCGGCTCTTCCTTTTTCATTATACAGATCCAAATACTTTCTCCATATACTTACCACACCTGCAGTATATCTTGGCGCTTTCATTCTTCCTTCAATTTTTCAAAGAATCTATTCCCGCCTCAATAAGATCCGGCAAAATATCCAAACTGCAGAGGTCCTTACAGCTTAAAAGATTTCTTTCATCGAATTTATTAAGTTTTTTATCACCTTCATACACATCATAAGGCAGTCTGCAGGTTTGAGCACATCTTCCTCTGTTTCCGCTTCTTCCGCCTATCATTGAACTCATAAGACATTGCCCTGAATATGAGTAGCAAAGCGCTCCATGTACAAAGCACTCTATTTCAATATCGCTCTTTTTATCTATGTCTCTTATTTCTTCCAAAGATATCTCTCTGGCCGGAACTATTCTGCTTGCCCCCTGATTTTTTAAGAATATGGCTCCGTAGCTTCCCGTTATAGTCATCTGAGTACTGGCATGTACCGGTAACTTCGGAAAATGCTTCCTTATAAATTCAAACACACCGAGATCCTGTACTATAACAGCATCAACACCTGCATTATAGTAAGTCTTTATATAATCAAAAAGCTCTCCGATTTCACTTTCCTTTAAAAGAGTGTTTACAGTCATATAGACATTTACACCGAAAGTATGAGCATATTCAATACCCTTTTATTAAAATATCCTCTTCCGGATTATCGGCATATGCTCTGGCTGAAAACTTTTTTCCTCCTATATATACCGCATCCGCTCCTGCATTGACCGCCGCCACAAGACTCTCATACGAGCCGGCAGGAGCCAAAAGCTCTACATTATTCATTCTTAACCTTTCATTTCAATACCGAGATGGATATATGCATTCTCAGTAGCAACTCTTCCTCCCGGTGTTCTGTTTATAAGTCCGTTCATCAAAAGATAGGGCTCATATACATCTTCCAAAGTACCTGCATCCTCACCCAATGCCGCACTCAAAGTATTAAGTCCCACCGGACCTCCTCCAAACTTTTCTATAATAGTGAGTAAAATCATTCTGTCATTGTTATCAAGCCCAAGTTTGTCAACATCAAGGATATCCAGTGCATAATCCGCAACTTTTTTATCTATCACACCGTTATACTTTACCTGTGCAAAATCTCTGACACGCTTTAAAAGTCTGTTTGCAAGTCTTGGAGTACCTCTGCTTCTTCTTGCAATTTCCACAGCTCCGCTCTCATCTATTTCCACTCCGAGAACCATAGATGAGCGCATTACAATCTCTTTCAACTCATCTGTAGTATAAAATTCAAGCTTTTGTACCACACCGAATCTGTCTCTAAGCGGTGCCGTAAGCAGACCCGCTCTTGTGGTTGCACCCACCAAAGTGAATCTGGGCAAATCCAGTCTGATACTTCTTGCTCCGGCTTCCTTACCTATTACAATGTCTATTGCAAAATCTTCCATTGCCGGATAAAAGCACCTCTTCCACCTGACGATTCAGCCTGTGTATCTCATCCACAAAAAGCACATCACCCTCATTCAGATTATTTAAAATCGCAGCCATATCTCCCGGCTTTTCAATTGCAGGTCCTGAGGTAACCTTTAAGTTTGTCCCCATCTCATTTGCAATGATATTACAAAGTGTAGTCTTTCCAAGTCCCGGAGGACCGTAGAAAAAGCACATGGTCAAGACTTTCTTTTCTAAGCTTTGCAGCATCTATATAAATTTTAAGGTTTTTTCTTATTTTATCCTGACCGATATATTCATTTAAAAAAATTGAGGTCTCAGACTTTTTCTATCTGCTTTATCTTCTTTTGTTATTTCAGTTGAAATTATTCTTCTTTCCATTTATATGCCCACTATATCTTATTCTTAGAATATTGCCATCTTTTTTTAAAGCAATTTTCAGAATATCCTCTGTAGTATCGGATTCATCTATATCAATGCTTCTTAACACCTTATAAGCTTCACTGCTTGAATATCCCAAAGAAACCAAAGCTTCCACAACTTCACTTTGCACTCCGCCGTTTACAGGCTTTTCATTCTCTATTGATGTGATACTTTCAAGATCAACCTTCTCTTTTAAATCAAGGATTATTCTCTTTGCAATCTTAGGTCCTATACCCTGAGCCGCACTTATCGCCTTGTGATCATCGGAAACTATAGCCATCTTCAAGTCAAATGTACTTAAAAGTCGACATTATACTGAGCGCAGCCTTCGGACCGACACCGCTTATTCCTATAAGCTTTTTAAACATACTAAGGTCCGCTCTGTCTAAAAAAATCCGTATAATGTATGTGCATCCTCTGAAATCTTCAAATATGTATGTATAACAATATCTTTTCCCTTTGATATATTTTCCAGATCTCTACCGCAAACAAATACTTCATAACCCAAACCGGCACATTCCACTATTATATTGTCAATATTTTTTTCTACAACAATTCCTTTTTATATATGCAATCATATCTCTTCCCAATATTTTAATCTCAAGACTATAATATCATATAGCAAGATTACAAATCAAATAAAAATCGAACACACTTTCGCAAATTATTGATTAAAAACATGCGAGGATATTATAATACAGGTATGAAAGAAATAACAAAGATTTTTAAAAAACAATATAAAATATGATTTATCAAAAATAGGAAATCCGGAAAAAGTACTTTTTGATATAGAAACCACCGGACTGAGTCCGAAGAATTCAAAAGCTTTTATCTTATCGGCTGTATAAGTGTTGAAAAAGATAATTTAAACTTTAAGCAATGGTTTTCCGAAAATATGTCCGATGAAACGGCTATGTTACAGTCATTTTATGAGTATGCCGCAAAATTCGATACTTTGATTCATTTTAACGGAGACGGCTTTGACCTTCCTTATATAAGAGAATGTGCCAAGCAATACTATCTTTTTCAATCCGCTTGATGAGTATGTAAGCATCGATATTTACAAGAAAATAAGACATTTAAAGAAACCGCTCGGGCTTGAAAGAATGAATCAGAAATCATTGGAGGAATTTCTGGGGCTGCATCGAGAGGATATCTATACCGGAGGCGAACTTATAGAATTTTACTACAGATATACACAAAATAAAGATTCGGGTATTTTACATGCCCTGCTATTACATAACGAAGAAGATCTTTTGGGTATGTTAAAGGTTGTGGAGATGCTCTCTTACCCGGATTTTTTTAACTCAAACTTTACTGTCACATCAGGACATGTAAATGATGATACACTGTTTTTTTAAACTACATCTGCAATGAAACTCTACCGCATGATTTGAAACTCATCGACGATGTTTCATTATATATTTCAGGTAATAAAGCGGAAATAAGCATACCTATATTAAAAGATGAGTTAAAATTTTTTTCTTTGAAAATTACAAGGACTACTATTATCTGACAATTGAAGATTATGCCATACATAAAAAGTATAGGAGAATTTGTAGACAAAGCGGTAAAGAAAAAGCCACCAGACAAACCGCCTATATCAGGCAGTTTGCCGATTATATATACTGTTTTAATATGTCGGATATTGATGAAACATTTAAAAAAAGATTATAAATCAAAAGAAAAATATATAAATTTAGCAAGAATCGATTTTTGATGACAAAGAGTTTTTCGGTAAATACTTGGTCGAAATATTCAAACATTTTAAACTATTAAAATAATAATTGGATTATTCAGAAAAATAGATACAAAAAAATACTGAAATAGGTTATAAATTTATAAAGTCCTTATAAATTCTGATTATAAGGACTTTATGTATTAACTCAATATATATTTTCAATTTTTTTATATAATTTATAATATAAAATCAATATAAATACGGATGTTTTTAAAAGCCATCTCATATATGCTAAAGCCTTCTTTTCACCCTCATTCTTATTCATTAGCAGGATTTTTTCAAGCAAGGCTCTGGTATCCTTATGTAAATCAATATAATCTTTTCTCTTGCTGTAATAATCCCATGGAACATCTGTTGTATAGCTGTCTCCGGAATAGACCTTTGAAGCCGCAATTCTGTCACAACACATCTCAAGCACGTATTTTAAAGGCATTTTCATTCCCATAAGCCCGTCTTTTTCGTCAGGACCGTAGTCAATCCAGTACTCAAAATGATGTTTATTTCTTCCCTTATGATGTAGCCATGAGCTTGAATACCCCTTTTCAAGCTTCTCTATGGCATTCGGACTCCTGTCTCCTTGATAGTATTTTATACCTATTAGGAACTCTTCAGGCGAATATTTGCTCAAATCGTGTAGGAATCCCTGCTTAATTAGACCAATTTTAAAACAAAGGTCCATTACAGTAAGCTTATGTTTATTTATTGTCTTTAAATGATTAAATACACTGTTATTATGCATAATTATCTATCTCCTCTAATTAAATATTTGACAATATACACATTACGTGATACTATATGATTACAGATAAAAATTACCACTTGAATGCTTTGATGATAGAAAGTTTTACTTTCATCTAAACAAAGAACGACTTTCAATTATCCCCAAAACGGATTTTTGAGCCTGTAATCTTTCAAGCTATTTAACTTTTTTTCTGTAGTTACACTTTTTTTATTTGGAGGCATTATTATGAACAGAGGTACAGTTAAGTGGTTTAATAACCAAAAAGGTTACGGTTTCATCTCAGATGAAGGCGGAAGTGATGTATTCGTACACTTTTCCGATTTAAACATGGAAGGATTTAAGACTCTTGATGAGGGAATCTCAGTTGAGTATGATTTGACAGAGGGTGCTAAGGGTCCACAGGCTGTAAACGTTACAGTAGTCAGATAATCATAGATATGTTTAAAGAGCTCTTTTAAGAGCTCTTTTTATATCATCTTCTCATCAAGATGCCGTAAACTACTTTGTTGTAGCTTTTTTCAGCATTTCCTCAAGCTCGTTCACATTAAAATCATATGCCTTATTGCAAAAATGACATTTCACTTCTATAGACTTACCGTCATCTATCATTTCCTGCAACTCTTTTTCCCCGACACTTATAAGAGCCTTTTCTATCCTCTCCTTATCACAATTGCATTTAAAGCAAAGATCGAGACTCTCGTTAAATTCAAGATCCATATCCCCCAAAGATACTTTTTAAGTATATCATTTGGAGACATGCCCTCACTCAGCATTGTGGTGACAGGTTTTAAATTATTTATTTTTGTTTCCAGCTTATCTATTATCTCATCAGGACAATGTGGCATAAGCTGTATAATAAAACCGCCTGCCGCATTTATTGTATTATCTTTATTTAACAGTACCCCAAGTCCGACACTTGAAGGTGTCTGCTCACTTGTCGCATAGTAATATGTCAAATCTTCAGCTATTTCTCCGGATAAAAGTGCCACCTGACCTACATAAGGCTCCTTCATTCCGGTATCCATTATAACACTCATAAGTCCGACACCGATCGCCTCTGCAACATCAAGTTTGCCCTTTGCATTAGGAGGAATAATAACCGTAGGATTAAAAGGATAACCCTTTACTTCACCTTTATTGTTTGCTGTTGCAATCACTCCTCCGAGAGGGCCGTCACCCTCTATTTTTAATGTAAGGAGATCCTTTTCTCCCTTCATCATACTTCCCATCATTGCCGCCGCGGTAAGCATTCTTCCCAATGCCGCAGTCGCCACCGGTGAAGTATTATGATCGTTTTTGGCTTCCTCAACCAAATCTTTTGTATTTGCAGCAAAAGCTCTTATATATCCGTTTGCCGCAGTGGCTTTCACCATATAATCTTTCATTTACTTTCCCTTCTCTCTGGCTACAAAAAGTATTCTCTCAGTATTTTCACTTACATCCCCATAAGTATCCGCATCCAGATATTTTTCAAGCACCATATTACTTGAATCTATTGCAGATAATATTTCATCGAAAAGGTATAAGCTTTTTTTGTACATGTCTTTCTTCAAACCTTTTTGTAATTATCACCTTCAAGCTTTATAAAAAGATTCAAATCATATTCATTGATTCTTTTATCAATGTCATATGTATTTTCCCATATAAAAACTTGCCTGTTCTCTTACCTCTGCAAAAAGTATTGTCTCCAAGTATATTTTTGATATTTATATTCAGTATTCATATCAAAAAAATAAAAAAAGCCCGTTAGGATCCAAATAATTGTTCACCCAGGCAAAATACTTCTTTAAGCTCAGACAATTCTCTTATATAATTCAAACTGTCACAACGAGATATTATTGCCCTTACAGTTCCGTATAGCTCAAATTCTCTCATATCCTGACAAAGATATAATATATCATTGCCCTGAAGCATATTTTTTTCTCCATTGCAACATCAAGCATATCATATGAGTTGTCTATACCTATCATATCATATCCTAAGTTTGCAAGCCTTTCGGTAATTGCTCCGGTACCGCAACCCAGATCACATATCAACCCGTCTTTTATATTCTCTTTATATAATATATCCTTTATCTGCTCCACCCACTTGTCATAGGGAACATTGTCCATGAACAAATCATATACTTTTGCAAAATTTGTATATTGCTCCATTATTTTTCCTTAAAATTTTAGGTGACGTCAAACCGCCACCTAAAAATAATACCCTATTTAGTTCTTACCGCAGCAGAATTTATACTTTCTTTCCACTTCCACATGGACATGGATCGTTTCTGCCGACTTTCTTTTCTTTAACTACAGTACCGCTCTTTTTCTGAGCCTTGTAGAGTTCTTTTCTTTTTTCTTCATCCAAAAGGCTGTCCCACTCAGGTAAGTTATAAAGCCAGTCCGCCTTAGCCTCCACCATGTTGTAATAGAGCTTCTCAAGGTCGATATCAAGAGCAATCTCTGTATCTTCCTTCATTTCTTCAATAGGATTAGGCTTATTAAGTGAATCATTTATACCGTCCAAAAAGCCTGTAATTGTCTGTATATCTGTATCAAATTTTGTTGCCAATTCCGCTACGGTGCATTTGATAACATCTTTAGGGTTCTTTAAGATCTTCTCATAGATACCCTTTTCAACTATAAAGTAGTTTTTCCAAATCTCTTCTTTTTGCCTGTCATCTGTTGCATCGCCGTAAGCTTTATTTCTCCAATTTTCCAATAAGGTCATCGTAACTTCCCCTTTTTTCTTAAACTTGATTACGTATTATATACTAAAACCTCTTTAAAAAGCAAGATAGCAGGATTGTAGAATATTCTGATTAATGCAAATCATTGTATAAATTGTATATTAAGTAAGGTCGTACTAACTTGTATTTTATTCAATACATGCAAATTTACTCTTGTTATTTTTACATTAAATAGATTAGAATATCATCAAGTAAGAGAAACATATAAATTTTAGGAGGAAATTTCAATGGCATATACAATTACAGATAAGTGCGTTAGTTGCGGAACTTGCGAAGGTGAGTGTCCTGTAAGTGCAATTTCACAGGAGATACTCAGTTCAACATCGACGCTGATGCTTGCATCGATTGCGGTACATGTGCTTCAGTTTGCCCTACAGATGCTATTATAGCTTAATTATTGCTTGCTCAAAGCGATAATACTTATCATACGACCTGCTCATGCAGGTCTTTTTTTATTACCTAAAAGATATTTACTTATATAAAAAAGCGAGACAGTTGCCTATCTCGCCATGTTTACAAACTTTGTTATATCAGGTTTCCAAACCAGATTTATTGTTCCTATTGCACCGTTTCTTTGTTTTGCAATAATAACCTCGGCTTCATTCGGATGTTCCGTGTCCTTATTATAATAATCATCTCTGTACAAAAACATTACAACATCGGCATCCTGCTCTATCGCTCCGACTCTCTCAAATCCGAAAGCATAGGTCTGTGATCCGGTCTTGTCTCACAGGCTCTTGAAAGCTGCGAAAGTGCGATAACAGGTGCTCTCATCTCTCTTGCCAAAGCTTTTAAGCTTCTTGAAATATCGGAGATTTCCTGCTGTCTGCTTATATTTGCCTTTCCGCTTCCGGTCATCAACTGTAAATAGTCTATTATAATAATATCAAGCCCTTTTTCAAGCTTCATCTTCCTGCACTTTGACCTTAATTCATTTATAGAAATACCCGGAGTATCATCAATTGCCAATGTGGAGGACCCGACACTTACAGCACCCTCTATCAAACTGTTCCAGTCATTGTCATTAAGATTTCCTGTACGAAGTTTTTGTGAATCCACATTACTCTCCATACTCAAAAGTCTGTTGACAAGCTGCTCGGCACTCATCTCCAAAGAAAAAACATACATGAAATTTTCTTCTTCATAGTAATATTTTGAACTATATTAAGGACAAATGCAGTCTTACCCATGGAAGGTCTCGCAGCCACCAAAACAAGATCGGAAGGCTGAAGTCCGCTGGTCTTAAAATCCAAATCCACAAATCCTGTAGGAATACCTGTAACTGTATCACTGTTTTTTGATGCGGCTTCTATTTTATCCAAAACATTTAATACCACATCATTTATAGGTACAATATCCTTTGTTTCCTTGGTCTGAAGCAATTTAAATATCTCGTTTTCCGTCTTTGCAAAAAGTTCATCAACTCCCTTTTCGCCCACATAGCAATCGTTTACTATTTCCTCCGATATTTTAATAAGCCTTCTGACATTGGACTTATCCTTAACTATTTTAGCGTAATTTTTTTATATTTGCAGATGTCGGAACCGAGTCCATTATCCCTCTGAAAAAAATCAAGACTTGTTATATCCGAGGTACCTGTTTTTCAACAAGTTTATTTTGAATAAGCACCAAATCTATAGGTTTGCCTTCATTAAAGAGTTCAACCATACATTCAAATACAGTGCCGTATGCCTTGCTGTAGAAATCATTTTTATCCAGAACTTCTATAGCACTTGCAACAGCCTCTTTGTCAAGCAGCATAGATCCCAAAACCGCTTTTTCGGCATCTATACTGTTCGGCATCACTCTCTTAACCAGAGCTTCTTCCATTACTCTTCTCCAACTTTTACCTTCAGTGCGGCTGTGACATCCTTATGTAACTTTACCTTTACTTCATGGTTTCCGAAAGTCTTTATAGGCTCCGCAATTACAAGTTTTTTTCTTATCTATTTCAAGTCCAAGCTGACTCTTTATGGCTTCTTCTATTTCCTTTGATGATACGGAACCGAAAAGTTCTTCCGTCTTTTTCCACCCTTTATTGTTAATGATACGCTTGCTTCATTAAGCTTTGCGGCCAACTCCTTTGCAGCCTCAAGCTTTTCCTTTGCAATCTTTTCTTCATTTGCCTTTTGAAGTTTTAAAGTATTTAAATTTTCCTGATTCGCCTCTACACCCTTCTTTTTAGGTATAATAAAGTTTCTTGCATAACCTTCACTTACTTCAACAATATCACCCTTTTTCCCAATGATTTTACATCTTCCAATAAAACAACTTTCATTATATTTCTCCTTTTTCAGTCATTTCTTTCAGCACTTCTTTCACGCGTTTTTTCGCATCTTCTATTGTGCCCTCTTTTATCTGTGCTCCGGCAACGGATCTGTGTCCTCCTCCACCAAGTTTTTTTCCATAATTGTCTGAACATTTACTTCATCCATGGATCTTGCACTGATATATATTATATTATTATATAATGTCAAAACAAAACTTGCCTTTATGCCTTTTATATTTAAAAGGTCATTTGCAGCCTGTGCACATACCAAAGTAGGTGATGCCGTATTCTCCGAATCACATTCACTTATGGCATAGCACTCCTTAAAGATCTCGGCATTGTGAATCGCTTCAGCCTTTGCAAGATAATCAATAGCGTCTTCTCTAAACATCTTTCTGACTCTGGTGACATCGGCACCGCATCGCTTTAGAAATGCCGCAGCCTCAAATGTTCTTACACCTGTTTGCACATTAAAGTTTTGCGTATCAATTACTATTCCCGCATACATAGCATCCGCTTCCACGGTTTTCAACTTAATATCGTCAGATATATACTGTACAATCTCAGATACCATTTCACAGGCTGATGATGCAAAAGTCTCCACATATGATAATGTTGCATTTGTGATTATCTCCGAGCTCTGCCTGTGGTGGTCAAATACCACAATATTTTTAGCCTTCTTTAAAAGAGAAGGCCCCTCTGTAATACTCGGTCTGTTTACATCCACAACAACTACTAAAGACTCGTTTGTAATACTGTTTACAGCCTTTTCCTCGGAAATAAACAAATCATCCGGATACTCGGCAGTCTTAAACTTCTCTATCATAGGCCTTGCCGAAGGATTTACATCCCCCATCAGGATATGAGCTTTTTGATTAAGACTGGTAGCAATCCTCCAGATTCCTATCGCGGCACCGAAGGCATCCATATCAAGAATTTTATGCCCCATTATAATTACTTTATCTTTATTCTCAAGCAATTCTCTGAATGCATGAGCCTTTACTCTGGCCTTCACTCTGGTCTGCTTTTTCAACAGTTTGTGCTTTTCCGCCGAAAGTATTTTTATCTCTTTTCAGTCTTTACAACAGCCTGGTCTCCTCCTCTTCCAAGTGCCATATCCATAGCCATTCTGGCCAGTTCATAGTTTCTTGAAAGATTCTCACTTCCATAGCCGATACCGATACTTAAGGTAATGCTCATTTCATTACCGATATTTACAGTCTTTACATCCTCCAAAAATATCAAATCTTACCTCTATCGCCGAGTTCAAATTTTCTCTCTTTATAACAAAGAAAAAAATTTATCTTTCTCAAGTTTCTTTTACAATGCCGTTAAAACTGTTTATATATTGATTTATCTTTCTGTCAATCAACGCTTCAAGAAGCGACTTTCTTACCTCTTCAACACTTTCCATGGCCTCATCATAATTATCCATATAGATAAGTCCTACCACAGGCATGGAATCATCCTTCTTATTTTGTAATTCCACCAGATCGGTTTCATCAAAAAGGCAAATCGTATATACAAAAGACTCCTCAATATATAATCTGGTTATCCTTATACGATATTTTCTACCCTGATATTCGCCGTGAAAATCCGTTTTATCGGTAATTTCCTCAATATCATTTTCAGTTATATTTTCAAACATCGCATGAATATCTTTTTGGACTGCCTGTCTTTTTGTACAAGCGAATTGAAAGCTCTGTTTCTCCAGGCTATAATTCCCTTTTTATCCATCAAGGCATATGGTATATCCAAATCCTGAGAAAATATATTCTGCGTATTCTCGCTTGCCATGGCATACTCTACCATGTAATTTGACAGATTTCTTGAAATCATAATATTCCATACGACAATGTATATTATTCCGAAAAGCGCCAGTAAAAAATTATTGCACCACAGCCTTTCCCCGGTGCAACAAACAATATTCCAAGCAAAAAAACACCAAGACTATAAGTGAATACAGCAAGTTTTTCCTTAAGATTGCCTTTGTATTTTTGTTTTTCATTAGCATCTCCATTATTTTAAAAATGGTATTCCGCTACATATATAATATGCGGCAAAAATGTCATCGCTTTTATTATAAAAGTTTTTAATTGATTATATCAAGAAAAGTATAATCTATCAAGCTTAGCGATATTCTATAAAACTTAAATAAGGGCTGTTTTCACAGCCCTTAAAAACTTTTCATAATATAAATTTCACACTCATCAAATTATACATTCACATCTGCTGCGTCTTCAAGCAACATTGCTTCATACTTACCTATGACCGTATCCGAAATAAGTTCTCTGGTTTGAGAGTTTATAGGATGAGCAATATCTCTGTACTCACCGTCAGCTGCCATTCTGCTTGGCATAGCTATAAACAATCCCTTTTCACCTTCGATAACCTTAATATCGTGAATAACAAATTCATTATCTAAAGTAATCGATACAACGGCCTTCATCTTACCTTCTTTATCAATTCTTCTAACTCTGACATCAGTAATCTGCATTATTTGAATCCCCCTTAATCTCCTTAAAGAGTATATCTTTCGTTTTTCTATTACTATTCTGACCTGCTCTGCTGTCCCAATATAAGTCGAATTTGCACGTATTGTATCACGGCTTTCCACAATACAGTTTTCAATGACTGTGTTATCGCCAATGTATACATCATTCAAAATAACAGAATTCCTAATTATACAACCGTTACCTATGTACGATTTATTAAAAAGAACTGAGTTTTCAACTGTACCGTTTATGATACAGCCACTTGCAATAAGTGAATTTGACACCTTAGCCCCCGGATTATACTTTGCCGGCGGCAAATCGTCAACCTTAGAATACACACCCGGATATTCTACAAAGAAATGATCTCTCACCTCTTTTTTCAAGAAATCCATATTTGTCTTATAATAAGATTCTACCGAAGCTATATTACTCCAATAAGAATTGATCTTATATGCATATATTCTCTTCAAATTTTTTTGTATCTGATCAAAAATATCTTTTTACGAAGTCATATCTGTCCTCCGCAATACTTCTTTCAATCAGTTCAATAAGTTGTCTCCTTCTGATAATATATATCCCACAGGATATATTAACGGAATCAGTAACTATCGGTTTTTCTTCAAAATTGACTATTCTACCATCATCATTTATTGAAACCATACCGAATCTAGTCAAATCTTCTTTATCATTTGCTTTCTTGCATACTACAGTAATATCTGCTTTCTTTTCAATATGATACTCCAATACTTTATTATAGTCAAGTTTATAAATACCATCACCTGCACTAATAATAACATACGGCTCATGAGATCTTTTTAAAAAACACCAAATTTTGATACAATGCATCAGCGGTACCTCTATACCAATCTGAACTCTCAGCGGTAATAGTCGGTGTGAAAACAAATAAACCACCTTGTTTTTCTTCCAAAATCCCACCATTTTGATGAACTCAAATGTTCATTCAACGATCTTGAGTTGTACTGTGTAAATACAGCTACTTTTTGTACATGTGAATTTGACATATTGCTGAGTGCAAAATCTATACTTCTATAACTTCCGGCGATAGGCATTGCTGCAATAGCCCTCTTGTTGGAAAGTTCTTTCATCCTTTTTGAGTTTCCGCCCGCCAACACTATTCCTATTGCTCTCATATCTTACCACCTACCTTTACAATGAAGTCACCGCTTAAAAGTTTACCATCCACATAGTCATCTATGGTTGTCTTTCCCAAAATAGCTGTATTCTTACCAATAACAACACCGTCAGGGATAGTTGTTCTCTCCCCGATTACTGCAAGATCACAATTGTAAACTTTCTTATCATATCTGCTTTCACAGAATTCAAAAGCTCCAATCTCGCAGTTTTTTCCGACTTCGGAATTTTCAGCGATAATAGCTTTGGTAACCTTCGAGTTTGCGCCTATCTTACTGCCCTTCATAATTATGGAGTCGGTAACCACCGCACCCTCTTCAATAACAACTCCCGCACCTATTACCGAATTGTTCACTTCTCCGTAAACTTCCACGCCTTCACCGATAATACTCTTGTTTATGGTGGAAGCCTCCGAAATATATTGTGGAGTAATAATATCGCCCTTGGTATAAATCTTCCAGTATTCTTCATACAGGTTGAATTCAGGTATTATATCAACAAGCTCCATGTTTGCTTCCCAATATGTTTCCAAAAGTACCTACGTCTTTCCAATATCCGTTAAATTCATAACTGAAAATTCTACCGCCTTTGTTAAACACATGTGGAATAATATGTTTACCAAAATCACATCCCGGTTCATTTGATAATTCGATCAAAGAATCTCTAAGCGCCTTCCATGAGAAAATATAAATTCCCATAGATGCAAGGTTTGACCTTGGAACTTTAGGTTTTTCTTCAAACTCCGTTACCCTGCTGTTTTCGTCGGTTATAAGTATTCCAAATCTTGATGCCTCTTCCATCGAAACAGGCATAGCCGCAATAGTTATATCGGCATTGTTTGCCTTGTGGTAATCGAGCATTACCTCATAGTCCATCTTGTATATGTGATCGCCTGAAAGTATCAAAACATAATCAGGATTGTAACTCTCCATATACTCAAGATTTTGGTAAATTGCATTGGCAGTACCCTGAATACCAGTCACTACCTGCAGCATTTTCATACGGCGGTAATACAGTGACTCCTCCCATATTCCTATCCAAATCCCACGGAATTCCGATTCCGATATGGGTATTCAGCCTAAGAGGCTGGTACTGAGTCAAGACTCCAACCGTATCAACACCTGAATTGATGCAGTTGCTCAACGGAAAATCTATAATTCTGTACTTACCGCCAAATGAAACTGCTGGTTTTGCCACATTATGTGTCAGCACCCCAAGGCGACTGCCTTGTCCTCCTGCCAACAGCATAGCTATCATTTCCTTTTTAATCATGTACACACCTCGTTGCTAATGCTATTTCCTTATGTTTACACTTGAATTATAGCACAAATATACTCGATTGTGAATAAAAGATTTTATTTTTAACGTATTTTTCTATGTTTTGATGAAATTTAATATCCGCTTCCAATAATTATGATACAATTAACAGCATTTACCATGTTACATTAAAAAAATTGCACAAAGTATTTTTATATGTTTTTAGTTATTTTTCACCAAGGTTTCAAATGTTGCATAAAACGCAAAATATTATGGTTCTTAAGTTGTCCAAACAATTGAATGTATGCTATAATTAGATGTTACTAAATTTATGCCTAAACGGTATTGAGGAGGAAATCTAATGAAGCTGACAACAGTAAGAGAGATATACAAAAAAACACTTCAAAGTATATTGATACTGAAATCACAATAGGAGGATGGGTAAGAAGCAACAGAGATTCAAAGTCTTTCGGCTTTCTTGTTATAAGTGACGGAAGTTATTTTGAGCAGATTCAGGTTGTATACAATGACAGCCTTCCTGATTTTAATAAATTGACAAAGGTTAATGTCGGTGCCGCACTTGTTATAAAGGGCACACTTGTAGCAACACCGGGTGCAAAGCAACCTTTTTGAAATCCAGGCTGCACATATTGATATCGAGGGTGAATCAAGTTCCGATTATCCTCTGCAAAAGAAAAAGACATACTTTGGAGTATTTGAGAACAATCTCTCACTTACGTCCAAGAACAAATACATTCCAGGCGGTTTTCAGAGTGAGATCTCTTATTGCCTATGCTATACATAAATTCTTCCGGGAAAGAGATTTTGTGTATGTACATACTCCGATAATTACAGGAAGTGATGCCGAGGGTGCAGGTGAGATGTTTAGAGTTACAACAATCGATCCGCAAAATCCACCGCTTAAGGACGACGGAACTATAGATTATTCCAAGGACTTTTTCGGCAAGGAGACAAACCTTACAGTTTCAGGACAGTTAAACGGTGAAACCTTTGCCATGGCTTTCAGAAATATTTACACATTCGGACCTACTTTCAGAGCCGAGAATTCAAACACTACCAGACATGCAGCTGAGTTTTGGATGATTGAGCCCGAGTTTGCATTCGGTGATCTTAATGACAATATGGATCTTGCCGAAAGTATGCTCAAATACATAATAAATTATGTACTTGAACATGCTGCACCTGAGCTTGAATTCTTCAACCAATTTGTAGATAAGGGACTTTTTGGAGAGACTCAAGAATGTTGTCGAGTCGGACTTCGGCAGAATCACATATACCGAGGCCATTGAAATACTTGAAAAGAATAATGAAAACTTTGAGTACAAGGTTTCATGGGGATGTGACCTTCAGACGGAGCATGAGCGTTACCTTACAGAGCAGGTATTTAAAAAGCCTATATTCGTTACAGATTATCCGAAGGCAATCAAGGCATTCTATATGAAGGAAAACGAAGATAAGAAAACCGTAGCCGCTATGGACTGTCTTGTACCGGGAATAGGTGAGATAATGGGCGGAAGCCAAAGAGAGGATGACTATAACAAGCTTTTAGCAAGAATAGAGGAGCTTGGTATGGATACAAAGGACTATGACTTCTACCTTGATCTCAGAAAATACGGTTCAACCAGACATGCAGGTTTCGGTCTCGGATTTGAGAGATGCGTTATGTATCTTACAGGAATGTCAAATATAAGAGACGTACTTCCATTCCCAAGAACGGTAGGAAATTGCGAATTATAATAATAGGGAGGTAAACTTTAGCCATATGAAATTTATACATACAGGTGATATTCATTATGGTATGAAGCCTGATTCAAATAGACCATGGGGTAAGGAAAAGAGCCGATGCGGTAAAAATCTTCGCTTCAAAAGATTATTGATGTTGCAAAGAAAAAAGAAGTCGATTTGCTTCTTATTGCAGGCGATCTCTTCCACTCCCAGCCCTTCAGTCGTGATTTAAAAGAAGTCAACTTCCTTTTTTCCACAATACCGGATACCAAAAGTGGTTATTATTGCCGGTAATCATGACTGTTTAAGAGAAAACAATAATATACTTAGCTTTCCATGGGCAAAAAATGTGGTTTATTTGTCCACCCCGACTATCAGCAGTGTATATTTCAGGATATAAACACGGAAAATCTACGGCTTTTTCATATCATGACAGGGAGGTTAAGGAAAATATTGTTTCCGGACTTTCCATTCGTGAAAATGACAGAGTAAAAATTCTTCTTTTACATGGCGGTGATGCAACGCATTTACCTTTTGATAAAAATGAATTAAACAAGATTTCTTCATCTTATATAGCTCTCGGACATATGCATAAGCCTGAAGTACTTTTTTTGACAGACATATGGCTTACTGTGGGTCTCCTGAACCTCTGGATATGACTGAAACCGGAGACCACGGAATTTTTTATGGTGAGATAGATAATAACACACGTGTCATGAAGGATTTTGAGTTTATAAAAATTTCAAATACTTCATATATCTCACTTTACAATAAATGTAACTCCCGAAACTACAAATGCGGAGTTACATACCTCTTTAACGGAAACCATTAATATTAAGGGCAAACAAAATATATACAGATTTAAAATAAAGGGTCTAAGAGATCCGGATATCGAATTTGATTTGGATTCGCTCTCATCAACACTTAGAATTGCTGAGATTATTGATGATTCCGAACCGAAATATGATTTTGCAAAACTTTTTGCGGAACATCCTTCCGATATGATAGGATTTTTTATTCGGGAACTTGACAGACCTAATATGAGCAAACTTGATAAAAAGGCCCTTTATTACGGCATTAATGCATTACTTAGAACTACTGATGAAAGGGGAAAACATGAAACTGCTAAGCTTGCATATTGACGGCTTTGGCAAATTCAAAAATAAAGATTTGCAATTTGCCGATAATATGAATATTGTATACGGCTACAATGAAGCCGGAAAATCCACAATATTTATGTTTATCGAAGCAATGTTTTACGGCCTTGAAAGAGCAAAAGGTAGAGCAAGTAAAAGTGATACCTGGACCAAGTTCAAACCTTGGGGCAATGGCGATATATATGGCGGAAGCCTGCGTTTTTTTCTTATCAGGACAAAAACTATCGCATAGAGAGAGATTTTTACAAAGACCGCAACAACCCCTTTTGCAGTAGTAAATGAAACCGACGGAAAGAATGTTGAAAAATCCCGGTGAATTTTTAAAGGAAGCACTTTGCGGACTTTCACAAACCGCATATTCAAATACAGTGAGTATATCACAGCTCAAATCCGCAACGGACGTCAAAAATGGTGGTGGAGCTTAAAAACTATATTGCGAATATGAATACCACCGGTAATATGTCTTTAAATATCAATAAAGCCTCGGATTTCTTGAAAGAAAAAAAGAAAGCGTTTACCGCCGCTTTGAATCCCGATGCGGCAAAGACCTACAATCAGAATTTGACCGAAATAAGAGCTCTTGAAAAGAAAATCTCCTCTCCTGAGTTTTCAACACATTTGAAAACTTTAAAAGAGGCCGATGCCATTACGGAAAAAAGAATTATTGATTTAAATTCTCAAAAAGAGACTTTAATTGAAAGTATTGCATCCAAGCGTCAGCACCTTTCAGATCTCGGGTTTAATGATAAAAAGACTATTATAGAATTGCAAAACGATCTTAATAAAGGCTATAACGATTATCTTTCCGCTTATGAAAATGAGAAGAAATCAATTAATAAGGTTTATTCAACCATATTTCTTGTTTTATCGATAGTCAGTGTAATCCTTGCAGGTTATATCTTTAAAGACCGGAAAAAATAATTTTCTTACAACCTCTACAGGTATAAGTTATCAGTTTGCAATGGTCCTTTTTTTATAATTATTTGTCTTGCATCTTTGATTTTTGCAAGTTATATATATACGATTCATAATAAGGACAACAGGCATTTAACCGAGCTTAAAGTAAATCTTATCGCGATAATGGCAAGAGTAGGCTCATTTGATTCTATAACAGAAGAAAATATCCATCGTGCCAACAAGACGCTCAGTTCAAAGCTGAGAATTTTTGACGAAATGGAAGCAGATATCGCAAAAAGTGAAGCCCTGAGCGTAGATATAGAAAACCTGCGTGCTAAAAAGGCGGCATATGCCAGCGGTATTGATGCCAAAAAACAAAACGAGTGGGAACTCGAAAAACTAATGGAAAAGCTTGCACAATTGAAGGAAGAAAATACTTCATTAAAAAATATCATTGCGGAAAATGATAAAATCCGTTTTGAAATGGATGCTATAGATCTTGCCACCGAGACCTTGAAAAATCTCTCACAGACTATCAAGAACTCTTTCGGATTGTATCTGAATAAGGATGCTTCCGAGCTTATTGAAGGTATAACAGGCGGTGTGTATGATTCTATATCCATTGACGAGAATTTTAATGTATTCCTTAATACTCCGAACAGACTTGTTCCTATAGAACAGGCCAGCTCAGGTACTATGGATCAGGTGTATCTGGCACTTAGAATAGCAGCCGGCAGACTTATGCAGGGACGCTCTAAAGAATTACCGTTTATATTTGACGACAGCTTTGTAAACTACGATTCGATACGTCTTAGAGCCGCTTTACTTTGGATTGCCAATAATGTGCCGGAACAAATCATTGTATTCAGTTGTCATATGAGAGAAGCTCAGTTAATGACAGCCACTATGCAGGATTTCAATCTAATAGAATTGTAGGGAGTTTATGCGTTTTATCAGACAATTTCTAATCATATTATTTGTAAGTTTTTTAGGGGAAGTGCTAAAAGCCGTTTTACCGCTTCCCATACCTGCAAGCATATATGGACTTGTCATTATGCTTGCATTACTTGTTTTAAAAGTAGTTAAGATTGAACAGGTTGAAGGCGCTTCTATGTTTTTAATAGATATAATGCCTCTTATGTTTATCCCTGCCTCGGCAGGTCTGATTGATATCTGGCCGACTCTCAAACCTGTACTTATACCACTTCTTATTATGACTGTAATTTCCACTGTTTTGGTTATGGTTGTATCAGGTAAGGTAACCGAATTCGTTATAAAACTTGACAATAAAAGAGCAAAAGAAAGGCAAATAGATGAGTAATTTTTTTAAGTAATTCTATATTTTTTTCGGAGTTCTTCTATGTTTACTGTCATATCAGGCCGGAGTCTTCTTAAGACAAAAGACAAAAATAGCCGCCTTTTAATCCGCTGCTTATTTCCATCATTATAGTAATCTTTGTACTTGTTATGTTTTAATATCAAGTTTGAAGATTTTTATAAAGGTTCAAAAATATATCAGCTTTTTTTATTGACTCCTGCGACTGTGGCTCTGGCCATACCGCTATACTCAAAGCTTACTTTGTTAAAGTCAAACTTTAAAGCCATTATGTCGGGACTTATTGCAGGTGTTTTTAACCTCTTTGATATCAATATTTGTAATGTCATTACTCTTCGGTCTGAGTCATGAAAATTATGTATCCATGCTCCCGAAGTCAATAACTACAGCAATAGGTATCGGAGTTTCGGAGGAACTTGGAGGTATCTCCACTATTACCACTGCCGTTATCATTGTAACAGGTGTTTTTCGGCAATGTATCTGCTGATATCGTTTATAAAAGTTTTCAATATAAAAAAATCCTATTGCAAAGGGTATAGGTCTCGGTTCATCCGCACATGCCATAGGTACTTCAAAAAGCTCTTGAGATGGGCGAAACCGAAGGTGCTATGAGTTCATTATCCATAGCTGTTGCAGGTATTATTACAGTTATATTTGCTTCATTCTTTGCAAAACTTATATAGTTGATATAAAAAAATCCTCCAAGTCTCCGGTTATTAACAATAACTATGCTTGGAGGATGTACTAATATTAACGATATAATAGAATTTTACAATTAATCTATTAAAAGTCACTCGAATTTTTAATATAGGATAAGCAATATAATATTTTTTTATTAAAACCTCTCAAATCTCTTTTTCTAAAAAAATAATATTTATCAATATTCCCAATAATATAATTAAGCTAATAGTTCCAACAGATATTGCTCCTTTTTGCATATTTATTATCTAAAACACTTTTTCTCTTTTGAATTTTCGGATTATACATATAGTCACTTTTACCTCTATATTACTGTCATCATTTGGTGCTATCTCTACAGGACTTGATATAAAGTTATATGCATCCTTATTTCCTACACTACCAATCCTTGTATATGAAAGTTTGTCTGAAAAAAATCATTCATTAACTCACTGTTTTCCAACTTAGTACTTTCCTTTTTACTTCTAAGCTCATTTACAACATCTATCACATTCTTCATTGTAGTGTCGTAGGCTTTACCTATACTTTCATCATACATTCTGATATTTTCATCACTTAATCTCATGATGTCATAAACCTTTTTCTCATCATCCGTCTGTTTATCTCTAAACTCGGATAATACCATACCTGTACTTCTCTCAAGTTCATTTGTAGCTCTTGACATATAACTGTCATTAAGATGTGTGTATGGATTGTAGTCATCCAGCAAATCTATATACCTTCTTTGTACATCATTAAAATCTCTTATCTTTTCATTTATCTCTGCCGACATATTTGATACCGAATTATCTATTACATCTTCTATATCATTTCTAAATGCATCATTCAGTTCCTCTATCGGGAAATTCAATGTTGTTTTTATTGTATTAAAATCTGTTTCAGCCGCTGTATTCAATCCCGTCAAATATGTATTTGACCCGATAAAAGGATTCATTGTTGTATTAAATGTAGGCACAATATTATCCGTCATACTGTTTATTGCATTGGACATTGTTGCCGTATTTATATTTTCACGCATGATTGCATCTGATGCGGTAGCAAGCTTTGAGAGAAGATACTCCCTCTCCTCTGTATCCATAACGAGTTCATGCATTATCACATTTTCGATATATCGCCTCATAAGCTCCATACCACTCCTTTGTATATTTTGATACTCCTGTTCAAAAATTCTTCTGTAGCTGTTTTCTATAATGCTGCTTATTTCGAGATTAATTCGACTACGTAGTGCGTTTGACTCTGAAGCAAGGTGCACATTTGCCTCTTCCTGCAAGGCATTCTTTGTCTGTTCATTCTGTCTCTTAAATATCTCATCAAACATATTAAAAGATGAATTTAACCTGTCATTATGACCGCTTAAAAAGTCTTTCAATATTTGTAAGTCCATGTGAATATACACTGTTTCCGGAATTATCCCTCAGTGGTGTCAGGCTTTCAAAAAAATCTTCCAAAACTGTCTGTACCTGTTCTTACTTCTTCCCCTTCTCTCTTTATATTATCAAAGTTTCTTTCATTTTCTTCCTTGGCTTCTCTTAGTTCCCTTGAAAAACGAATCAACTATATTTTTCATTTTCTATATTATATTTATCCAAATCTATGTCTGAAGGCTTAAAATCTATATTATTTTCTTTAACATTCTCATATCTGCCCAATAAGCTTTCAGGCGATATGCTGTTTATATTGTCAAGGTCTATACTGTCGTTTTTTTAGTATTACCTTTGTATTGTCCTGAGCTCTGTGATACTCTTCCAATATTGCACTCACATATATAAATGTTATATTTTCACTTACAACAGATGCAAATGAATTTATATCATTTACAATACTTGCAAGTGATGCATCATTATTATCCGCATTAACCGTATATTTTATTGTTGCTTTTTGTGGATCACTGTTTATACTCTCTATTGCCTTTGAAAATGTAGCCGGTATTACTATGTATGCACCATACTTTCCTGATTTTAATCCGTTTCTGGCATCGTCCAATCCTGTCATGTAAAAATGTTCATTCGGAAGTGTTATTATCTTCCCGGCATAGTATGCTTTCTTTCCTTTTACCTTTACTCCGTCATCTAAGTTTACTACAGCTATATCTTTAGTGGACACCACTTTATATGACTTGTCACTTTCAATAATCTGATAATTATTAGCTGTATTAAGATTTTGTGGAATCTCTGTATTGGCAATAGTTCCAAGAACTATACCGCTACATAGCATACATACACTTAACGCTACAGCCATAAGTTTCGTTGACTTTAAAATTTTGTTCATATGCCCTCCTACAGTATATAAGTTCCTACAAAGAAAAGATGTCTTAATAACACTCTATTTCATGCCATACCTTATATCTTTATAGTTTCATTAAATTAATACTTAGTTATCTATTATAGTCCTTAAATCCAGTCCTAAGTGTTCCTTAGGCCCCACATACTTATAGAAATCATCAAAGTTATTGACCTTATGAGGTAATCCGTCTGCTGAATCCTTCACGTTTATAATAACCCCGTTAAATGATATATCCTTACCATCCGGAATAAATAATCTAAATACTTCTACATCTGCCACCTTATCCGATAGCATAAACTCTATTTCTGCCTTTTTGATTTCATTTTTAGCTTTTTGACTTTATTTTTAGCTGTCCATATATACATATATAATCACCCATTTTATTCTTCAGTTTTTTTCAGGCTCATACTTTATTCCAAGTGTTTGTGCCAAATCTTTTATATTTTTCTCTAATACTGTTTAATTGACTAGACTTATCATCTCCGTATAATGTTGTGTCAGCTGATACAATTTCATATTTTTGGATATACGCATATAATAACAGTTGATTATCTGAAAGACGCTGCGCAATATCTATTGCATTATCTGCATCTGCCCTTCCAAGATAAATCCAATAGTCGAGTTGCTTTAACATCAGAATTATATGACAACCTATCTATAAGCATGTCTTTAGTCTCCTCAGAAAATGCATCCACAGACTGACTTCTTATATATGCTACCGCCAGAATATATTTTTCATGTTCATTCATAGTACTGACAGATACATCTTTTTAAGTTGTCTATCACATTTATATAGTTCATTTCAAGATACGACCTTTCTGCATATAATGCACTCATGGAAAGGCTTTAATACAATAATACTTTGTCTAAAAAAACATTATTGACATACAAATGCTAATCAATGCAAATATCACTGCCATACTTTTTATAGCCAAATAACTATTCTTACCAACAGTAATATTATTTAATTTTTTTCTTTATCCAATTCCTTATTAAATAAAAAATTCAGCTCTTTATATAATTCATTCTCTTCACTACAATTTGCAAGAAACTTTGTATCTTCATTTTTGACAACAAACTAAGTCCACCATTTATATAATCATTATATGAGTACTTCTTTTGTAATAAAAAGCCTGCCAATGCACGTATCTCATCAATTTTTATTTGACTGATGTTCTCCATTTATATCCCTAACAAGTATTTTTTTATTCTTTGTCTGTCATTTACAAATATATTTTTCAGGTGATAGTGAAAAAAATATACCTGACTATTTTCTCTTATTATTTCCATAAGTTCTATTAACAGAGAATATTTCACTTTTCTTTTTATCAGATATAAAAATCTTTTTATAGACTTAAGTCCGTCAATATTATATCTTATTACTATTTCATCTATAGTCTCTTCATACTCATATTGTATAAAAATCATGTTTTAGGTTTTTCAGCATTTCATACTCATAAATATTGTTTGAATTTAAATCAACCTTTTTTTATATAGTTCTTCACTCATCGCTCTTCAACCTCCAGATACAAAAATATCACCATAAAAATATATTTGCTTGTCTGAATGTTAACAAATTATTGATATACTCTCCCAGTCTCCAAGATCGTACATATATTCCATACTCCTTACTCTCAATTTTTAATAAAAATTATTTTTGTATCAGTATGTTTTATAACATCTAAAATTCTTTGTTCAGCCTTAATCATTATATTAAGCACATGACCACTATTTATAATCACTATTGTCAATGTAAGCATTCCTTATAACCTTCTTTTTTTCTACAAATACCTATGATTGCAAGTGGTACAACTATTATAAGTAAAATTAAAAAAACCTGTTTTATTGCCTACCTTTACATCATCTACTACAAGTGGTTCCCATTTTACCTGCTTTTGATAAAAAAATACTTGTTTCTTTATATATTCCAGTTCTGTATCTCCATTATATAAGTTATTATCAAAAACATTGTTTCTTATATAGGCTATTTCTATTTTTTTCATTCTGTTCATATTTCATTATAGTATCTGATATGTCTTTATCAAAAAAACAGGAATGCCAAATTTATCCAATGTGGAAGAATTGCGTCCACCCCTTTCGTATAACACAGAAGGATCTAAGTCCAGTCTTGTATTATCCGGCTCGCTGTAATTATCCATTGTTGTCCTCTGTATCTTCGCAAAGTGACCACTTTCTGTACTCTTCTTCTATACTTTGTTCTCTTTGCAACAAAGTTCTATACTCGTCTTCAAGAATATTTTTTTGTTTTCTAAAATCAGCTTCTTCCTGCTCATAAAATATACCCATGTGCTTCCTCAACAATAGTGTCTCCTCAGACTCCCCATATTTGACTACAAACTCAGATATCATTTCATTTTCTTCCCTACACATGGATCTGCTAATCTCCCAATCTGTATCAATATCCGCCTTTCTATCTTTACATGCTGCTTTTGCCTCATCTATCTCTGACAAATCGCTCAAATATTTATAATATATCTCTCTCATTTTTTCCTCATCCATATAGTCCTCCTACGCCTTTGGAATTCTAACAATTGCTGCAAAACCCTTTTTGTAAATAACACCCTCATTAACTCCGGGTATTAGTTCAACCGGTACTACTCCCATATAAGACTGGTTACTCAAAAGTACACCTCTACCCGAGCGTTTAAATAAATCTGTAACAGGTTCTCCGGAGTAAAACTTACTTAATAAACTTGTTGCAGCTATAAATACACCCGTCTTTGATGCTCTTTCCATAACATTTGCAATATCTGATTTAGCATTAGTCTTATGACTGAAAAACAATGATAAATCATCTATAAAAACAGCCCTTCTATCTAATTTTCTTATTACATTTTTTTCTTTTGTTCCTCTTCCAGTCCTTCTATTTGTTTTTCTCTAATTATAACTTCTTCCTCAAAGCCTATCCATAAACAAAAATAAATTCATCAATATCCTTTATTATCTCTATTTTTTTCACTCTTATATTGATACAGTTCTTTATTATCTGAATCAAAAATAGAAATATAAGTATTATCAGTCATTTGATAAATAAATAGCTTCAATAAATTTGTCTTACCACTACCCTCATTACCAAGTATAATAATAGGGGACTCCTCCAATGTAAATCCTTCCTTTTTCAACATTGTCTACTCCAATTCCTACATAAATATCTATATTATTATTAACAAAACTTTCTGCTAGGCTTAATGTAAGTTCCTCAGGCATCACAGGCATATGTCTTGCCTCCACATCTCCGGCACTTTTTAATTATATTATCAACTATAGCTTTTTATATTATTTCTATATTGCAAATCATTGTCAAAGTCAGTCATTGTAAATATTTTGCATACAACTCACTCTATCATTGTATTTCACAAGACATCTTCCCTTTACCTCAGGTATAGTATATTCGCTTCTACCTACCATATAAAGAACTTCACTTTTTCAAAATTGTAACCTGCTATTTTTTTATCTTAAAGTTATTATATGTCGCAGAACGAATAGCATTAACCCCTAGTAGCTGTTATAACAATATATATTCCCAAACTCATTCCGTCTCTGGATATTTTTGTAAAAAAATTCCTCTTCTTCAAAACCCCATTTCTTTTTATTGCATCAAAATTATCAATCATAACTATCCATGATGTCAAAGTTTCATCTGCCGTTTGATTATACATAGATATATTCTGTGAAAATTCCTTAGCCATTAGTTTCTTTCTATTCTTTATTTCATCTTCCAGAAGTCTCTTTAACCTGTTATAGTGCTCTCTGTCATCCAAAGATATATATTCCGCTGTATGTGGCAGTCTTTTTAAACTAATCAATGCATTATTTCCAAAATCTAAAACAAACAAATTCACATCATAAACATCGTATTTTAACGCTATACTTAATGCAACTGTCGTCAAAAAATACACTTTTACCAAATCCTACAGATGCAATATACATAGTATTTCCATCATTCGTAATATTAATATCATAGTTTTTTTGGACTTGTAACTCAGGTATATCAAGCATTCCTATCGGAATAGAAATACCATTCTCTATATAGTCACTTCGACTAACAACTGTATTTATAAGTGGACTTTTTGACTTTAGTATTCAGTGGTGGAAGCCAAGGCTTTTTTTACATCTATTACATTATTATCAGATTTTATTTTCCATTCTACGTAATAGTTGTTTATATAATCTACTATCACTTCCAATTGTGTGCTAGTTGCCTTTTTTTCTCAATTTCGGATAAACCTAAATCTTCATTTACAATCATTCCTTGACCGATACTGTTTACTATATAAACTCTGTTATCCAGTACAATTTCACTTTCTTCTTTTTCATAATAAGGGGCACCACTCCACGCAGACTGAAATAGTTCATATATCTCATTATTTCCTACTTGTAAATATGCTCTTCCCGGCAAAGTGATACTTGCAGCATCCGGTGTCTTTAATATTTCTTTACTGTCAGATTCATCTTGAACTTTTAATGCAAGTTTAAATCTGGAATTTGACCATATCTGGTCATCTACTACTCCACTTGGTTTTTGTGTTGCCAATATGAGGTGTACACCCAAACTCCTTCCTATCCTTGCAGTAGATACAAGTTCTTTCATAAACTCCGGCTGTTCCTTTTTAAGTTCTGCAAATTCATCACTTATAAGAAACAAATGTGGCATTGGAACATTTACAACACCTTCTCTGAATAGGCTCATATATGCATTAATGTGATTTACATTATTTTCATTGAAAATCCTTTGACGACTTGCAAGTTCACTTTTTATAGATGCCAATGCTCTCATACTCTCACTACCGTCAAGATTAGTTATCGTACCAAGTAAATGTGGCAACTTTCTAAATAAAGATGCCATTCCTCCACCCTTATAATCAATTAGCAAAAAAACCTACCTCATATGGGCTGAAATTTTATCGCAAGTGAAGTTATATATGTTTGTATTATTTCAGACTTACCCGAACCTGTAGTACCTGCAACCAAACCATGTGGACCATGTACCTTCTCATGTAAATCCAACTCAACTATATCATTTTCAGCTCTCATTCCTATTGGTACTGCCAATGATTTTTTTCTGACTTATTGGTGCTCCACCTTTTTTTCAATATTTAGTTCATTTATCTTATTGATATTATAAAGTTCACAAAATGTTATGCTCTCAGGTATATGACTTGTACTGCTTAAAACATGACTTAATACTCCTATATTCCTGGCAAGTAACTCAAAGTTAGTACTTCCATTTTGATTAATATTTATTTTTCTTATCTATGTATTCACCATATTTTTATCAAAAGTGTACCTTCTTTGGCATGGTCTAATAATACTATAGTATCTATAAATTCAGATAAATTTGCTCTTAAATAGCTTGTGTATATTACTGAGCAACCCAGCTTTTCACAATCTCCATTGATATACTCTATTATGGAATGAGATAAAAATAAATTCCGGTTCATCTATTACAAATAAAAAAATGTGGCAGAAAAGTAGATTTACCTTTACTTTCATCATACTTTTGTGACCTTTCTTTTAAAAACCTGATTTACACTATTTAACACCTGATCTCTTGTTCTATCTGAATATACCATTCCAAATGCATTCGACATCTGCAATCTACAATGTGCAACCACTTCATCCATTCAAATGAAGATTGATACTTTTCATCAAAAACAACAATAATTTGTAAATCTCTATAACTTTGAAATGTTGTAAGTTGGCATATATATGATTTTAACTGTTCATGTACAAATTGCTTGTTTCCAACCAATCCAAGCCTTGACTTCCTCAATGAGAACACCAAGTCCTTTTTCAAGGATACTATATTCATCTTTCAGCGATTTAGCTTCTTCATAAAGTTTATCAATATTTGATGAAATACCCTTTTCTGTCAATGTTACTCTAAACGAAACTTCACCTGTATATCTTCCCAATGTAATATTTAAAAATCACGATCTGATGGAAGTCTTTCATATATCCTACTGCTATAATTATTTATTATTTTTAACTATATCACTTGTACTTGGATAATTATAGTTATATGACTCCTTCTCTTCTATATATTTATTATATAGTTCCTTACGCTTGTCTAACAGATATTTTTCGTACAAAACGGCATTTTTTTCCTGTTTGTCTCACTCCGTTCACTTCTATCCTTAAAAAAATCTAATTATCGAAAAATATTACAGTAACTATTGTTATTCCTATACTCATAAGGAGATAACTACCTCTGCCTATCAACATACCAACACCAACTGTTACTGCTGAAGATGTTATAGGGTGGTAATACAGTCATAATTAGTTCATTTTTATCCACTTTCAAAAAAACTCAGGTGGTGATTTTTGTTTCTATACTGTCGTTAGGAATTCTCTTTATTATCCTTGGAGAACGCTTATATTCAGGAAAGTCGGAAAAATGGCAGTATTGATTTATCCATAGGAGTCAGTAAACTTGTGAATTTATTCTCTCTCCCACATACCTTTATATAATCTCTATGAAAAGTCAGTAAGCATTCACCTATTAAGATGCAATCTCCTCTTATTAAATCAAAGCAGTCTTTCCTTAACCTTCTTTTGTTTAAATAAATGAGCTCACTCTCAACTTCTCCAATTATTTTTTTATTCCATTTCCACTAACCTTCAAAAAAATACATTGCTGTCACTAATTTTTATATCCCCATCTTTTCCAATGAAAAAAAGTATCCGGTCTGGTATATGTCTTATACTCATTACATAATTCTAAAGTAACTATTATTTTATCTGATATAGTCTTGATGTCTTTAACAGCAACTTCTTCATAATACTCTTCACTTAAAAGCCAGTATATAGTCCATATTTATGCCTTTCATTAGAATAAAACAACTATTTATTATTCTTACTTAACTACCGGTGATGCATATTTACCGGGATCCTTAGCAGGTTTACAGTATTCTCTCCATTCATCAAAGCTATGAATATCATGCTCTTTTCCGTCTACTGAATTTTCAACATTTATTTTAACTCCGTCAAAAGACACTTCCCTACCCTCAGGCAGTATAATTGACATTATTTCCTCCTCACTTGGATTACCTGTAAGTACTATATCCACTGCAATATTTGCCCTTCCTTCATTTATATCATTTTTCTTTATTTCATCACATAAACTCTTTAGTTCAGGGAACATAGTAAACAGCTTTTGTATTATTTCCCGAGATATCTTCTATATCAGTAAAATGTATCTGCCTACATCCTTCAAAAAAAGCTTAATGTTCTTACTGAATTTGAATCATAATCTGACCAAACTGCATTATCCATATTTTGTTTCATAAACTTACTAAATTGTGATGTATATATTGAGTTTATTCTGTTTTCATCTTCCAAATCTCCTATGATATCTTCATACTCTTTTTCAAACAGCTCTCCTGTCTCCACATCAATATATATCATCCTTTTTGTATTATTGTCCTTATCTTCATTTGAAGGCACTATATCTTCCGCTCCGAATACAAGACAAAGGCTTATTCTCATACATTCTTGTTGTAAACATAGTATAGTCGGTAGGCATTATATTCATATTCTTTTCTTTTTAAAATTTCAAGAACATCTATTTCATTTTTTTATGTTGCTTACCTCCTATACCATAAACCTTTACGTCAAAAATTTTTCTATATTTCTTTTCTAAATATGTTTTATCTGTATTTACATCCCTCATTCTGTTTGAATGCACTGTCATATTAACTTCCACGGCATATTTTAAAGGTATATATAGCATATATCCTATTACAGGGTCTTCACTTTCTCTCATATCATTATCCTGTATAGCACAGAGGGCATTTCCGTCTTCACTAATCCAAAGCCCTTGCAGATTATTTTTTATTCCCCATGTCACTGTGTAACCGTCATCTACAATCTTATGTGTTGTATTTTCATCCACCTTTTTATCTTTACTGCCACATCCGATACAAAAACATTATGCAAAAATACAAATAATAAAAGTCTCTCTTCATCCCTCTACTCCTCTGCCCATATATTTATCTGTTATCAGGTATAGGCTTATAACTTGGTCTTGCCATCTCCTCCGGCTCAATATACTTTTTAAAGTCATCAAAGTTATTAATCTTATGTGGAAGTCCGTCTACCGAATGTCTTCCATCTATTATCACTCCATCAAATGATATATCCTCTTCATTCTCAAAAAACATATCCGCTAATTCCTTATCGCTTATACTGTCAGATAACATAAAGGTCACTTTAGCCCCTTCTCCTTCGGATATAAGTTTATCCAGATTTTCCTTTAATTTTGGAAATAATTCATATAGTTTTTATTATCTTTTTGGGATTCTGTCTATATCATATACATATACATCCGTAAAACCTTCCCATACTGATGATGAACTAACAGTAATATATGAATAAAGTGAATTTTGCTTTAAAAGTATCTCATTAAAAAAATATCCCATTTATCAACAGCAGTTATTCTCTCTCTTTACTCCGCCTTTCTAAAACATCCCTTGCCCAATCTTCAAAAATATGTTTCATCTTCTATATTGATAAATACAGATTTTAGCCTATCTTCATATCCATTTTCTATATCTTTGCTTGTTTTTCAGACCACACCTTAATATATGGTTTCCGTCATATTCTAATGCAATTGCTTTATATGGTTTGTCAGGTTTTATATTATCATCATTATCAAATATACTTTTTACATCTATTGTTTTGAGTTTTTCCTGTTTTAATATCATATATATCAACATTGAATTTATCAAGCTCCGTAGTTTTCAAATTAAATCCCAAAGGATTTCCGTTTTCATCCCAAAAAGTATCCAAATATCTCCCTGCAAATCATTATCTGTAGCGTATCTATTGGGGATTATATCATCATCCTCACCTCCCCATTTAGTATCATCACCTATCCCCTTATGTGAATATATTACATACAATGCATCTTTATCTTCATTAATTTCACTTGCATAATAACCGGTTTTATATGTAAGATCATACTCTCCTCTCTCAACCTTATATGTTTTTTTAGTACAACCCAATAAGCACAGACAAAGTAATATACATATAAAAATTTTTAATTTTTCTCATTTATTTACTCCATTACTGTCAATATTATCGAGCAATTTATCCAATGAAGGCAAATCCTCATTGAAAGCTTCTTTCCAAGCACTATCCAAGTCTTGTAGTGCCTCCTCAACCTCTGCTTTTATCCATATTTAAAAACATTAACATCCTCACCCCCATACCATATAGACTTAATAACTGATTCCTTATTTTTCACCATTACTGTCTTTATGGTCAATACTATCTTCGCTGTCTTTAATATCATTACTGTCATTATTGTTTTTAATATCATTGCTCCTCTTATTGCTGTATTCATTTGCTTTATTTAAAAAATCTTCCCTGTTTTTTTCGCCATTGTATATAACACTATCTTTTATATTCTTCTTTTTCCTTCTCACTCATTCCCTTCGGCAATTCTATGCCTTGGTATTTCATAAACAACCCTTCTACTCCTATACGATTCATTGTGCCTATCTTTTCTAATTTAGCATGATCATATGCCCCTATTAACACCAACTTTCTCTTGCCACCTACCTCATATTCTCCTCCTAAATAGAACCACTTAGCTGCCATCTCATCCTTTTTATGATCTATTTGAGCATCCAATTCTTTATCATTTTTATAATCTACTATAGTGCTTACAGTTCTTTGTACGGCTTTTGACTCTTAAATCATTACCTATGTGTTTAATTTTTGAATTATCAGCTATGGCTTCCTCTTGTTTTATATATTCAGCCAAGCCCTCTCTTCCGTAATATATTCCATTTCCAAAATTTCCTGCTCCAAATTCATATACTGAACTCACAAAAAGCCCCAATGCCGGATCGGCAATATATATAGCATCTATCAAAGGCATAGCTATCAAATCTGCATAGAACTTTTCTCTCAATAATCTTTTCTTCTCATTTAAGGCTTCCAAATCCTCTATTTTCATCTGAGAATCTACATCTGATGATTCTCTAAGTATATCGGTTTTAACCGATATTTCTGCATTAATCGCATCTCCAGGGCGTGCGTCAACACCTGTCAATTCAAGCATCTTACCGGAATATTTTATAGAATAATCATAACTTTTCAGTTTATTATTAAATGACAGACTATTTATATTTAATTCAGATAACTGTGGAACAGATGCACTTGTAAGAGTTTTATTTTTAGTTTCTGAGGCTTCACCTATCACATCATATGCACTTCCAAATAATGTAGCAAGTGCAATAAGTCTTTCATTTCTTAATACTAAATCATTATAGTCATCCATATTTCTTATATCCTCTTCTAAGAAAATACAACTATTTAATCCCAATTTGTATTCTAAACATGTGTACAGCATACCCATATATTCTACTGCATGCGTCGTATATAGACCATCTGTAATTCCATACCCATCTTCATATTCTACCGGCTTTAGCATAGCATTGATTGCCCTTGTAAGTTCACCGTCCCCATCACTTATACTTAAATTCAGTATATATTCTGATATAAACATTTGTGAAACTGTATTTTTCAGGTACCTTAGAAAATGCTTTATCAAAATCTTTTCTTGCGAGGTTTATGAAAAATCCTCCTCACCACATTTCTTCATAGGAATATACATACTACGTAGTTCAGGTAATTCAAAAACCTAATCTACACAGTTCGTTTATTTCTTTTGTATGTTAGCCCACCCTTTAACAAATCATATCGGTTTGACTCCAAGTTGAGATTTTTTTAATTAAATCTGTATTAAGCTCTGTAAAATATATCTCTCCTGCCACAGTATTAAACTTTACTGCAGATAACTCTGTCTTTGTATCAAGTATTATATTTTCAAGTCTTTTTACATTCATCAAATATACCAGCTGTATTATCCGCAAATCTCTCCATAGCATCTATATATCCTCGATATTTGGATATATTCCACCTAAGCCTGAATATTCTTCGCATATTGACATGTTTTCTATTAAATTCTCTATCTATAGCGGCTTCCCATTTGTCAATATATTCTTCAAATTTTTTTCCCTATATATAAATCCGATATTCGGCAACCTACTTGCTTCTATGGAATATATTTCCATAGCTCTTGAATATTCTATTTGCCACGAACCATACACCTTAACTAAAGGCCTAATTATATTTTCAGTATATCTTCGTACACTTCTCCATGCAGCCCTTTTAAGTTCCATAGACAAATTATTGGCTATATCATCAAGCACTATTTTTTGGTTGATAATATCGCACAATCTATCTTCTCTATATTCGATTTTATACTTCTAGCTTTAATTCTTGCTTCCAATGGCCATATAAACATATCTTTTCCACCTATAAAAATTCACTTTAGGAAACTTTTTAATTGAAAAATTATTTTTTTCTCTGCTTCTTTATCCGCATCATCTAATGCTATACTGGTCTGAGTCATAAATTCACACATCTTTTTTTAATGCATCTTGTACCAACTCACCTGATAATACACCGCCTTCATACATCTCTGAACACTCTATATCACTTGGTATTTCGTCTGATATCTCTGAATCATAAACGCATTTATCCGCAACAATATATTTAATACTATTGTTTAATCCTCTTTCAAGACTAAACACTAAACCAAGATTATTTTTTTATCTCCATATTTTATTCCTATATTCTCAAAAAGGGATGCGAATTAACACATCCCTTTACAAACATTAATTTTTGTTATTTGCTTTTGCTGCATCATTATCAGCTTCTTCATAGAAGTTTGCATTTGCTATCAACCCTTGTGCAACATCATTTATCAACGTTGAAATAGCCTCAAAGCTTGGCGCCAAGCTCTCGTATCTTGCAATATATGCATTTGCACCTGATCCTCTCCACAGTTCTGGTAATTCTTGTTTTTATAACTCTGTCAAGAAATCTTCTTAACTCATTATATCTCTCATTTCCTGTTGACCTGAACATCTCAGCTCTTTCTCGTACCTGATTTGTTTCAATACCTATCTGCATAAAACTCCCTTTCTCACATTCGGTTAAAATACTGTTTATATTTGTTATATCAAACAATAATAATATTGTCAATATTCAATATATTTCAACTAACTATATGTGCGTAAATACAATGTATTATAATCTATTATATAAAAACCGATATTATGAAACTGATAATATTTCATTTATCTGTGATACCAATGTATCACAGTCAATTCCATGTACCATGCAAGCCTCTTCCAATGTCTCCATCTGTGATGAAGGACATCCAAGGCAATGCATACCTGTTCTCATAAGTATAGGTGCTATTAAATCATTTGTAATCAACAGTTCACCGATTGTCATATTCTTATTTATTGTCATAATCTTACTCCTTTACAATATTTTTTTATTCAGTATAAATCTTTTTGCCGAAATCTTCTATACCTTTTTATTTCATCTATAGTCAAGCCGGCAAAGCCTACCAAAAACAGTAGATTTTTCTTATATTTCTACCTGTATAAAAAAACAGATATAGGATAAAGTCTGATTCCTGCAAGCCTTCCGCAGTTTATTATCTCTTCCTCACTCATATGTTCCAGTGTAAGTAAGATATGTAGTCCCGAGTTATTTTCAAAAAAACTTTTGCTTGTGGCAGATTATTTCTTATACTTTCAATAAGAGCATCCCTCTTCAGCCTGTAGTTGGTTCTCATTCTGTTCAGATGTCTTTCAAAATATCCTTCCTTTATAAATGTTTCAAGAATATTTTGATCGGATCTTGGAACCGTACAGGAGAGAAATTTAAGTTTGCTCTCATACTCTTCCATCAACTTTTCAGGAAGAACCATATATGCCACTCTTATCGCCGGTGCTATTGCCTTTGAAAAATGTTCCCATATATATGATTTTTGAAGGATCAAGTCCCTGCATAGCAGGTATGGGTTTACCTACAAATCTAAACTCCGAATCATAATCATCTTCTATTATATATCTGTCACTCTTTTCATAGCACCATGAAATCAGCTCTCTTCTTCTGTTTATAGGCATTATAACACCGGTAGGATATTGATTTGCAGGCATCAGATAGCATATATCGGAATCAGTTGATTCAAGTATATCTATACTCATACCCTCATCATCCATATCCACACTGAGTACATTCCATGACATTGATTTAAAGATTTCTTTAGCTTTAATATATCCGGGATTTTCAAGTGCAATATTTCTTTTCCCTATCAATAATCCAAGAAGCAATATCAAATATTCACTTCCGGCTCCGACTATTATATTTGAAGGAGAACACACAACCCTTCTTGCAGTATGAAGATAATCGGCTATCTGAGTTCTAAGTCCGAACTCTCCCTGCTTATCTCCTGCAATAAAAACATCTTCCTTTTCACTTGAAAACACCTTTCTTGCAATACTTCTCCAGGATGCGTAAGGAAAACTCTTTGAGTCGATTCTTGTAGGTGAAAAATCAATCTTTATATCATCTTCAATCCTAAAAATCTTTCCTTTTGGTTTCCCTTTTTATATTTCTTTTCTTTCAATGTTTAAAACATCCAAGCGATTTACAATATATCCGCTACCGCCTCTGGATTTTAAATATCCTTCAGCTAAAAAGCTGTTCATAGGCATTAACCACAGTAGTTCTTGATATCTTTAAACTCTGCGCCAGACTTCTTGTAGATGGGAGCTTGGTATCAGGCAAAATGTGCCCGTTTTTTATCTCATTCTTTATAAATTCATAGATTTGCTCATATAGAGGGCAATCACTATTTAAATCTATAAGGAGTTCCATCAGTCATTCTTAGGAAGCTTAAATGAGCTCTTAAGTGATACTATTCTGTTAAATACCAATGCATCAGGCTTTGAATCCTTGGCATCTACACAGAAGAACCCGTTTCTTACAAACTGGAAGCTGTCATATGCCTTTGCATCTTTAAGACATGGCTCAACGTAACAATCTTTAAGTATTGTCAATGAGTTTGGATTGAGATTCAAGTTTCCGTTCTCGTCAAGCTTGCCCTTTTCCTCATCAACTATATTCTCATAAAGTCTCATTTCAGCCTTAAGCGCAGTCTTTACATTTACCCAGTGGATAGTTCCCTTTACCTTTCTCTCGCTAAAACCTGAACCTGACTTTGTCGCAGGATCATATGTGGCATGAACCGCAATTATTTCACCGTTTTCATCCTTTTCCACAGATGTACAGGTTACAAAGTAAGCTCCCATAAGTCTTACTTCATTTCCCGGGAAGAGTCTGAAATACTTCTTTGGAGGTACTTCCATGAAATCCTCTCTCTCAATATAGAGTTCTCTGCCAAACGCTATTTCTCTTTCTCCAAGCTCAGGATTTTCAAGATTGTTAGGCATAGTACATAATTCAGACTGATCTTCAGGATAATTATCTATTATAAGCTTTATAGGATCGAGTATTGCCATTATTCTTGACTTCTTAAGCTTTAGATCCTCTCTGATACAATACTCAAGCATTGCCGATTCTATAGAAGAATCTGCCTTTGATACTCCGGCAAGTTTTACAAAATTTCTGATTGCATCAGGAGTATAACCTCTTCTTCTAAGTGCGGCTATTGAAACAAGTCTCGGATCATCCCATCCGTCAACTATACCGTCCTCTACAAGTTTCTTGATATATCTCTTACCTGTTACCACATTTGTAAGATAAAGCTTTGCAAACTCAATCTGTCTTGGCGGATGATCGTACTCACACTCTTTTACCACCCAGTCATAAAGCGGTCTGTGATCCTCAAACTCCAAGGTACAAAGGCTGTGTGTAATATTTTCTATAGCATCTTCTATCGGATGTGCAAAATCATACATAGGATAGATACACCATTTATCACCTGTATTATGATGAGTCATTCTTGCAACTCTGTAGATTACCGGGTCTCTCATATTGATATTTGGTGATGCCATATCAATCTTTGCACGAAGCACACGGCTTCCGTCCTCACAAAGTCCGTTCTTCATCTCTTCAAAGAGCTTTTAAGTTCTCTTCAACCGTTCTGTTTCTGTATGGACTTTCCTTTCCCGGAGTTTTAAAAATCTCCTCTGTACTCTCTGATTTCATCGGCACTTAAATCACAAACAAATGCCTTACCCTTCTTTATAAGAAGAATCGCCTTCTCATACATCTCCTCAAAATAGTTTGAAGCAAAGAACAGTCTGTCCTCAAATTCTCCTCCAAGCCATTTAACATCTTCAAGTATTGAGTGTACGAACTCCTCTTTTTCCTTTGTAGGATTTGTATCGTCAAATCTTAAGTTGAATTTTCCGCCGTACTCTTTTTGCAATATCATTATTTAAAAATAATTGACTTTGCATGACCTATATGCAAATATCCGTTTGGCTCCGGTGGGAATCTGGTCTGCACATGGTCAAATCTTCCGGACTCAAGGTCCTTTTCTATCTCTATCTCAATAAAATTCTTTGAAACTGTCTCAGTATTGGTATTTTTAATTTCTTCTGACATAAGTTTCCCCCATCTGTATCGGTTTATTCACTAAGCTATTATTATATCATTGATATATCTCTATCGCAATCCCGACAAGCTTTTAATATTTAAAAATCCCCCTATTATCTCATATGATAATAAGGGATGAAATATTTTTATTCTGTGAATAAAGGTGTTGAGAAGTATCTGTCACCGCTGTCAGGTAAAAGTGCAACTATAGTCTTTCCCTCATTCTCAGGCTTTTTAGCCTCCTCAATTGCAGCAAAGAGTGCCGCACCTGAAGATATACCTACAAGGATACCCTCTTTTGATGCTATAAGTCTGCCATACTCAAATGCTTCCTCGTTTTCTACTTTGATAATCTCATCATATATCTTTGTGTTAAGTGTATTAGGAATAAATCCTGCTCCGATACCCTGGATCTTATGAGGACCGCTCTTTCCTTCAGAAAGTATAGGAGAACCTGTAGGCTCCACTGCGATCACCTTAACATTTGGCTTCTTCTCCTTTAAGAACTCACCTACACCTGATATAGTACCGCCGGTTCCGATACCTGAAATAAAGATATCAACCTCACCTTCAGTATCATTCCAAATCTCAGGACCTGTTGTAGCCTTGTGAACTGCAGGATTTGCCTTATTTTCAAACTGTGCAGGTATAAAGCTTCCTTCAATGCTTGCAGCAAGCTCCTCAGCCTTGGCAATAGAACCCTTCATTCCCTTTGATCCTTCTGTAAGCTCTATAGTAGCTCCATATGCCTTAAGGATATTTCTTCTCTCAACGCTCATTGTCTCAGGCATTGTAAGAATAACCTTATATCCCTTTGCTGTACCTACTGATGCAAGTCCGATTCCTGTATTACCTGATGTAGCTTCTATAATAGTAGAACCCGGCTTTAATTTGCCTTCCTTTTCTGCCGCCTCAATCATTGCAAGTGCAATTCTGTCCTTTACAGAACCTGCCGGATTGAAATACTCAAGCTTTTACCAAAACTTTTTGCTTTAAGGCCAAGCTCCTTTTCAATATTTGAAACCTCTACCAATGGTGTATTACCGATTAACTCACTACTGCTCTTATAAACTCTGAGACATACAAACCTCCGTTTTCTGTATTCCTGTTTTCCTACTTGTTTTTATGGGTTTATAATAATCTATTTATTTTTTTGTTTGTCAAGCAGTTTTTTTATTTTTCTTGAAATTTATATTTTTATTGTATAAAAAGAAAAAAATTCTCTTGCATAATATTCTTTTTTTAATGTATATTTATAAATGTATTTTATAGCTATATATGTTTATAAGCTATTTTTTTCTATATTTTTAACAGTATTTTTTTATACATAGGAGGCTTTATGGCAAAGGAAAAAGTTGTATTGGCATATTCCAGCGGTCTTGATACCACCGCTATTATACCTTGGTTAAAGGAACATTTTAATTATGATGTAATTTGCTGCTGCATAGACTGCGGTCAGGGAAATGAGCTTGACGGTCTTGAAGAACGTGCCAAATTATCCGGTGCAGAAAAACTCTACATTATCGATATGATTGATGAATTCTGTGATGATTATATTGTTCCATGTGTACAGGCAGGTGCAGTATATGAAAACAAGTATCTTCTCGGTACATCAATGGCAAGGCCGGGAATCGCAAAGGCGCTTGTGAATGTAGCAAGAAAAGAAGGTGCATCTGCAATCTGTCACGGTGCTACAGGAAAGGGAAATGACCAGATACGATTTGAGCTCGGCATCAAGGCTCTTGCACCCGATCTTAAAATTATAGCACCTTGGCGTATGACAGATATATGGCAAATGCAGTCTCGTGAGGATGAGATAGCTTATTGTAAGGCACATGGCATTGACCTTCCTTTCTCAGCTGATTCAAGTTACAGCCGTGACCGCAACCTTTGGCATATCAGTCATGAAGGTCTTGAGCTTGAAGATCCTTCTATTGAGCCGAACTATGAGCATGTACTTATGCTTGGAGTAACACCGCAAAAAGGCTCCTGATAAAGGAAACCGAGATTTCTCTAAGCTTTGAAGCAGGTGTTCCTGTCGCTTTAAACGGCGAAAAAATGAAAGTCTCAGAAATCATTACAAAATTAAATGAGATTGGAGGTGCCAACGGTATCGGTATCATAGATATAGTTGAGAACCGTGTTGTAGGTATGAAATCAAGGGGTGTTTATGAGACTCCGGGCGGAACTATACTTATGGAAGCTCATGATGCACTTGAGGAGCTTGTACTTGACAGAGCTACATTTGAAGTGAAGAAAGATATGGGAAATAAATTTGCACAGATAGTTTATGAAGGAAAATGGTTTACACCTCTTCGTGAGGCTATTCAAAGCTTTGTAGAGTCTACACAACAGTATGTAACAGGCGAGGTTAAACTTAAGCTGTATAAGGGAAATATTATAAAATCCGGTACAACATCACCATACTCTCTTTATTCAGAGTCACTTGCATCATTTACAACCGGTGATTTGTATGACCACCACGATGCGGACGGATTTATAACATTATTCGGTCTGCCGTTAAAGGTAAGGGCTATGAAGATGGCTGAAATTAATAAAGATAAATAAAACTAAAGGGGCTAAAATTTGCCCCTTAATTTTATTTATTCTTATTATTTACATAGTTTACAAGTCCGCCTGCATTTATGATATTTTGCATAAACTCAGGGAAAGCCTGACCTTTATAGGTCTTTCCTGTTGTAATATCAGTAATAAGTCCGGTATCAAAATCCACTTTGACCTCATCACCTGCTTTTATCTCTGCAGCAGCCTCAGGGCTTTCAATAATAGGTAAACCTATATTTATTGCATTTCTGTAAAAAATTCTTGCAAATGTATCTGCAATTACCACACTTACTCCGCTTGCCTTGATAGAAAGCGGTGCATGCTCTCTTGATGAACCGCAACCGAAATTCTTTCTTGCTACAATGATATCTCCCTTTTGAACCTTATTCACAAATTCTTTATCAATATCTTCCATACAATGCTTTGCAAGCTCTTCACCTGTTGTGGCATTAAGATATCTTGCAGGAATTATAACATCGGTATCCACATTTTCACCGTATTTAAATACATGTCCTCTTGCTTCCATATTAACCTCCCGATCTTTATACTGTAGGTGCCACTATTTTTCCTGCTATCGCACTGGCTGCAGCCACTGCAGGAGAAGCAAGATACACCTCTGATTCAACATGTCCCATTCTTCCGATAAAGTTTCTGTTGGTAGTGGATATACATCTCTCACCTGCCGCCAAAACTCCCATGTATCCTCCAAGACAAGGACCGCATGTAGGAGTTGAAACTATTGCACCGGCGTCTATGAAAATATCTACCAGTCCTTCTTTTATAGCCTGCTTGTAAATCTCCTGTGTTGCAGGAATTACAATACATCTTACATTCTTTGCAACCTTCTTATCCTTCATCTGTGCAGCCGCACTTCTAAGGTCTGAAATATGTCCGTTTGTACATGAACCGATTACAGCCTGGTCGATCTTTATATCACCGAATTCACCTATTACCTTTGTATTTTCAGGTAAATGCGGGAATGCAACTGTAGGCCTTAATGCTGACAGATCAATATCGATAACCTCATCATATACCGCATCCTCATCAGCTTCAAAAATCTTGGGGCTTCTGTTTGAATGCTCCTTGATATAATCCAAAGTTATATCATCTACCGGGAATATGCCGTTTTTTCCACCGGCCTCGATTGCCATATTACAGATGGTAAATCTGTCATCCATAGATAATGATGCAACACCCTCACCTGCAAACTCCATTGATTTATAAAGCGCACCGTCTACACCTATCTTTCCGATAATATGAAGAATTACATCCTTACCGCAAACATCTTTTGAGAGCTTACCCTTTAAATTAAACTTTATTGCACTAGGTACCTTAAACCATGCTTTACCTGTAACCATTCCGGCAGCCATATCCGTAGAACCTACACCGGTTGAGAATGCTCCAAGAGCACCATAAGTACATGTGTGAGAATCAGCACCTATTATACAGTCACCTGCCACAGTAAGTCCCTGCTCAGGTAAAAGTGCATGTTCAATTCCCATTCTTCCGACATCAAAGAAATTAACTATCTCATTCTCATCTGCAAAATCTCTACATGTCTTACAGTTCTGCGCAGATTTAATATCCTTATTCGGAGCAAAATGGTCCATTACCAGAGCTATCTTCTCGCCGTTAAATACTTTTTTATTTTCAAATTTCTTTATCTCATTAATTGCAACTGGTGATGTGATATCATTTCCAAGCACAAGATCCAGGTCAGCCTCTATAAGCTGTCCGGCTTCTACGAAGTCCAGTCCTGCATGGGCAGCCAAAATCTTTTGTGTCATTGTCATTCCCATATTTTTTTCCTCTTTTCTTTTAATTACTGTTGATTGTAACATATCAAATGATATAATAGCGATATAAATTTAATATATCAAGTATTACATATAGTTATATTGGTTACAGATTAACTATAATTTTTAATATATATAATGTAACTAGGCGGAGGAATATGGAACAGCATTTATCACAATATAGAATATTTTTTGAGGTAGCCAAGGCCGGCAGTATATCAAAAGCCGCAAAGCTACTCTATATCAGCCAACCTGCAATATCAAAATCAATCCTAAGGTTGGAAGAAGGTCTTGAAATCGCACTCTTTGTAAGAACATCAAAGGGTGTCAGCCTTACACCGGAAGGACAGATTTTTTTATGAATATTTACAGAATGCATTTTTCGGCTATAGAAGCAGGCGAAAATCATCTTACAAAGATAAAACAATTCAATATAGGCAAAATAACAGTCGGAACAAGTAATACACTTTGTAAATATATTTTACTTCCGTATCTGAACAAATTCATGAAGGAAAATCCACATACCATGGTAAGTATTTTTACTCAGTCTTCCGATGAAACAAGCTTTTCTTCTTTCTGAAAAATAAAAATTGATATCGGTCTTGTTGCCAAACCTGCCAGAATCAACAATATGTCATATATAAATATAATGGAGATACATGATGTGTTTGTAGCAACTCCCGGATATCTTAACAGTCTGAAACATATATTTAACAACAACTTCAATCCCTTAAGAGACGGAAATATAATGTTATTGGATAAAAACAATGCCACAAGAAAATATATTGACAATTGTATAGAAGACTCCAAACTTCAGCTCAATCAATCCATTGAAACAAGCAATATGGAACTTCTTATAGAGTTTGCAAAAAAACCGGAATAGGTATCGCCTGTGTTATAAAGGAGTTTATACAAAAAGAACTTGAAGAAGGTACTTTGGTAGAAATAGAAATGCCTGAAGGTCTTACAATACCGAAAAAGAGATTGTATTTTTATATGATGAAAAGAATATCAATCCATCGCTTGACAAATTTTTAAATATTTTAAAAAGCATAAAAGCAATTCCGGGCCATATGACCCGGAATATTATTTATCTTTCTTTTATTATTTCAAGTATTTCACTTGGATTCTTTATAATATAATCAGCCTTGTTTTCTCTAAGCTCCTCCTCATCTCTAAATCCCCAGAGCACTCCTATGCTTGTAACTCCGGCTCTGAGAGCTGTCTGCATATCCGTAGCGGTATCACCGACGTAGAGTATCTCTGATTTTGAGAGACCAAGTTCCTCTATTATCATATTCAAAGAAGTAGGATCGGGCTTCTTTGGAATACCGTCCCTCTCTCCATATATCAAATCAAATACTCCGGCACCGAAAATCCCATTTATATTTTTCTCCACACCGAGTTGTGATTTGTTTGATAAAACCACAGACTTTATTCCCATCTGCTTTAGAGATTCAAGAAGCTTGGTAATACCTTCATAGGGCTTAACATCCTTTAAGCAGTCTACGGCAAAAATATCATCATATACTTTGTAAGCTTCATTTGCAAGTTTCAAATCCGTATCACCGTTATATATCAATGATCTGTCCACGAACTTCTTTGCACCTTCTCCGACAAAATATCTTGTATGCTCTATATCAATTTCTTTTAACCCGAAATGTTTCATTGTTTTACTTATACAAAACGACAGTGCAGTTAATGTATTAAGCAATGTACCGTCCAGATCAAAAATAACAGCCTTTATCATTATTACACCTCAAACAAAAGATCACCATAGCTTGGCATCGGCCAAAGATCCTTATCTACTATCATTTCCAAAGTATCAATAGGCTTTCTAAGCGCTTCCATCGCAGGAACCACCACCTCATGCATATATTTTGCATGCGCAGTTACATCTGTGATTTCTGTGGCATTATCCATATAATTTTTAAGATTTTCAAGTGCAACTTTTGACTCTTTCAAATGCTCATTCACTTCTATTAAAATAGCATTTTGTGCATAAGGCTCTATACCTGAAATCGCAGATTTTAACTTAATTATAGAGTCCGCAAGTCTTGTGGTATATCTTATAACCGCCGGTATAATAGACTTACCCGTGATATCTATCATAGTCTTTGCCTCGATATTTATTGCTTTTTGAATATGCTTCATATTCTATTTCTACTCTTGATTCAAGCTCGGTTCTGGTAAATACCTCAAACTCTTCAAAAGAGCTTTTATAGAATCCTCAGATACAAGAGCCGGAATGGCATCTATCATACTTGGAAGATTTGAAAGTCCTCTTCTCTTTGCTTCTTTTACCCATTCCTCAGAATACCCGTTACCGTTAAATATAATTCTTCTGTGAGCGGTAAACAGTCTCTTGATTATATCATGAACGGCTTCATCAAAATCACTTGCACTTTCAAGCTCATTTGCCGCCTCTTTAAAAGCTTTCAGCCACTATTGTATTTAAAACAATATTCGGTGATGCGATGGAGTCGGAAGAACCTACCATTCTGAATTCAAATTTATTATTTGTAAAGGCAAAAGGTGATGTTCTGTTTCTGTCTGTAGCATCAATTTCAAAGTTGGGGAGTGTTGTCACACCTGTCTTTAATGTAGCACCCTGAATAGAATGTGTAGCCTCACCGGTGGAGCAAAGCTGATCTATAACATCCTGAAGCTGGTCGCCAAGGAACACGGAAATAATAGCAGGCGGTGCCTCATGTGCACCAAGACGGTGATCATTACCTACACAGGCCGCAGACTCTCTAAGCAAATCGGCATGCTTGTCAACCGCCTTTAAAAATACATGCAAGTACAAGTAAGAACTGTATATTCTCATGAGGTGTATCTCCCGGATTTAACATATTTATTCCGTCATCTGAAGTCAAAGACCAGTTGTTATGCTTTCCCGAGCCGTTCACACCTGCAAAAGGCTTCTCATTCAAAAGACATGTAAGTCCATGCCTACCTGCCACCTTTTTCATGGTCTCCATAGTCACCTGATTGTGATCCACAGCCACATTTACCTGCTCATAAACAGGTGCCAGCTCATGCTGTGCCGGCGCAACCTCATTATGCTGTGTCTTTGCAGGAACACCAAGCATCCAAAGTTCATGATTTATATCATTCATATAGGAAGCTATTCTCTCTCTGATAGAACCGAAGTAGTGGTCCTCAAGCTCCTGTCCTTTTGGTGGCATTGCTCCAAAAAGAGTCCTTCCTGTATATATCAAATCCTTTCTTTGCAGATACTTCTCCCTGTCTACAATGAAATACTCCTGCTCCGCACCTACTGAAGGTATTACTCTCTTTGTTGTGGTATTTCCGAAAAGTCTGAGTATTCTAAGAGCCTGAGTGTTTATAGCCTGCATAGAACGAAGCAGCGGTGTCTTTTTATCAAGTGCTTCACCCCTGTAAGAGCAAAATGCTGTAGGAATATATAATGTAACACCCAAAGAATCCTTTTTTATAAACGCAGGAGATGTACAATCCCATGCGGTATATCCTCTGGCCTCAAATGTTGCTCTAAGTCCGCCTGAAGGAAAACTTGAAGCATCGGATTCACCCTTTGTAAGCTCCTTTGCGGAAAATTCCATTATAACCTTGCCGTTTTTAGGTGCGGAAATAAAAGAATCATGTTTTTCGGCAGTTACACCTGTCAAAGGCTGAAACCAATGGGTATAGTGAGTAGCCCCTCTGTCAATCGCCCATTCCTTCATTCCATGAGCTACAGAGTCCGCAATATCATTATCCAGTTCCAGACCGTCTTCGATAGTCTTTTTTTAACTTTTTAAATACCGCCTTCGGCAAATATACCTGCATAGCCTCATCATTGAATACATTAACCCCAAAAATCTCTGTGATTGTATCTCTTTTTTTCCATATACACCTTTCAAAATATAAGCAAAGCCTAATACATAAAATAAACTTTTATGGGAATTTATCTCCCCGTAAAGTTTTCGCAAAAATTATAGCATATAAAAATATTTTTTTGCATCTTTGAATATAAAAAAAGCGACCGGAATTTCAGTCGCTTAAAAATAATTAATAATATATTATACTATTCTTTTTTTAAATACATGACTTTGCAAAACAAAGCGCTGCAAATACCACTCCTACTATTGCGATTATAAGCTCTATATTTACAATCAAAGGCATAACAGATCTGATTCCGCTTTTGAATATCCATTTTTGTAAGAACAGCATTATATTGCTTTGCGGCAATAGCACTGATAACAAAAGGGAATGTAATTCCTGCAATACTAGGATAAAATTTAAATTCTCTATTCTCTGCAAAATTTGCAAAAAGGTCTGCCGCAACAAATAACCCAAGCAGATATATCAACAATGAAAAAAGATAAAGTCCGGTCAAAAATGATATATTCTTTTTGCTCAAAAGAACTGATATATCCCTGCAACACAAAGACTTGCAGGTGCGGCATAAATACATGCCAGCGCCTTTGCTTCAATCTTCTTATTTCCAAGCTTTATATATCTGAAAGATACATAAAAGAAAAAGCGGAGCATAAAGAATAAATCCTATCAGGAAACAAATCTGTCCAAGTGCTATATTATTAAAAAGCCGGCGCGGTAACGGAAGCAACCACTATTCCTACATATACGATAAAAATAGCTTGCAACAACCTTCATCAAGTCATCAGGTAATTTTAATCTTTAAAAATAAAAATTCAAAGTAAAATAAACTATCAGTACAAAAATGTAAGACAATAGCTACATACCAAAGAATCATTGCAAATGCAGGTAGTATAGGCTTTATATAGCCGGCAAGAAGCATTAAAAGCCATGGTATATGTTCCCGATACACTTGCAGTCACCGGATTTTTCATATCTGTTACAAACGCATCCGGCATAGTCAAATACTTACATGTTACAAACAATATACCTACAAATGCTAAAATTCCACACAGTGTCTTCAAATAAGGACTGTAAGCCGCCAGAAGATTTCCAAGCGCAGCAAAACCCAATGCCACTCCACATAAAGGCAATGGTACCCTTTTTAAAAAACTCATAACTACCCCTTATAAATCTATATTCTTCAATCCTTTTTCTCTAACAATGATCTCTGCCACCTTCTTTGCGGCAATTCCTGTAAATCTGATGCACTGTTCCTTATGTTCTCCGGCACCCATATCAAATTCTCTTGTAAGAACTCTGCAGCAGTTTGAGTGCTTTCCGTTTGCATCTCTGAAGTAGTCATGTAATTCATGTGTGAGCTCCATGCACTTTACTACCTTCGGATCCTTCGGACCGTTCTGCTCGGTTCTTCCGAAAATCATACCAAGAGCCATAATACCTCCGTTTAGAGCACCGCACATACAACCGCTCTTACCGGCTCCGACAGCCATACCTGATGACATAGCTATGACTTCTCTCGGTACATCAAGTTCAAAATTGTCTACAACTGCCGCCATGAGCGCTTCGCAACAGAAGTATCCGTTTCTGTAATTGTCCTCTGCATCCTGTCTAACCTTGTCCACACTGATTTCATTTTTGATATTCATAATTTCCTCCTGAAACATTTTCTATGATTTTTATCACTAAAAAAATATTTTTGTATACTAAAAAAAGCATAGGTTTTTGTACACCTATGCCAAAAATTGCGATATTTTTTTATAGTTTTTATATATTAATCATTATTACTTATTCGTTTTTATCGATAATATTATAGGATTTTTAAATATATCTTTGCTATATATTTATAACCCCAATATATGCCTTGCTACAAACACACCGCTTGCTGAAGCATGTGAGAGTGAGTGAGTAACACCGCTACCGTCACCGATTACATAAAGATCCTTGTGAAGAGTCTCAAGATTTTTGTCAAGCTCCACTTCCATGTTATAGAACTTAACCTCTACACCGTAAAGTAAAGTTTCATCGCCTGCAGTTCCCGGTGCAATCTTATCAAGAGCATAAATCATCTCTATGATATCATCAAGAATTCTCTTAGGAATAACCAAAGACAAATCTCCAGGTGTAGCACTGAGTGTAGGTGTCATAAATGACTTGTTAATTCTTCCCGCACTACTTCTTTGACCTCTGATAAGGTCTCCGAATCTTTGAACCATTACACCGCCACCAAGCATGTTTGAAAGTCTTGCAATACTCTCACCATATCCGTTACTGTCTTTGAACGGCTCTGTAAAATGCTTTGATACAAGCAATGCAAAGTTTGTATTCTCGGTTTGAAGCGCCGGATCCTCGTAGCTGTGTCCGTTTACTGTAACAATACCGTTTGTATTCTCATTAACTACGGCACCTTTAGGATTCATACAGAAAGTTCTTACCAAATCCTGGTACTTCTCCGTTCTGTAAACAATCTTACTCTCATAAAGCTCATCTGTAAGATGTCTGAAAATCTCGGCAGGAAGCTCAACTCTTACACCGATATCCACACGGTTTGACTTTGTAGGGATATTCATTTCCTTACAAATCTGCTCCATCCATTTACTTCCGCTTCTACCTACAGATACTATACATTTATCACCGGTAATTTCTTCACCCTGCTTTGTATATAACTTATATCCTGCATCCAGCTTTTCTATTTTTTTACAATAGGTGTGTTAAAGAAAAAAATTCTACCTTATCTTTTAAATCTGTATACATATTTTGAAGAACTTCATAGTTGATATCTGTTCCCAAATGACGAACACTTGCATCCAATAAATGCAAATTATTTTGTAAACAAAGTCTCTTAATATCGGAATTGGCTGTAGAGTAAAGCTTGGTCTTTCCGCCGCCGTACTTTACATTGATTCCGTCTACATAGTTCATAAGTTCAATGGCTTTTTTTCTTTCCGATATATTCATGCAAAGTACCTCCAAACTCATTGGTAATATTGTACTTTCCGTCAGAAAATGCTCCTGCACCACCAAAACCGTTCATGATTCCGCAGCTCTTACAATTGATGCAAGACTTAATCTTGTCTCCATCTATTGGACAATGTCTTTTCTCAAGCGGATTACCGTACTCAAAAACCGCAATTTTCAGTGAGCTGTCTTGATTTATGAGTTCATAAGCCGAGAAAATACCTCCGGGACCTGCCCCGATTATCATTACATCATATTTCATATTTTTTTCCCTTTCACAAAAAGCAATACCCATTACTTACATAAAAATGGCGATATCTCATTTGAAACATCGCATGCAACATTCCCATTATAATATGTCTTTTGAATACTAGCAATACACATTTGTATTAAATTATATTATCATTTTGAAAAATATTCATAATTCTTTACTTTACTATTTTTAAACAATAGATGCATAATATAGTAATGAACGCAAAAATTAAAAAAACCTAACAAAAAAATTACTCTAACAATTATTTTAACAATTATAACCATACTCTCTCTCCCTATGCAGTCGTTTGCATATGTTGATTGGCCGGTAGATACCAATGTTTTATCTGAAGGTGCCATACTTATAGATGCCGACTCGGGAGCTGTACTTTATGGTAAGAACATTCATGAACATTACTATCCGGCAAGTATAACCAAAATTTTGACTGCCCTTTTAGTAGTGGAAAATTGTAATCTTGACGATATGGTTACATTTTCAAAAAAATGCGGTATTTAATGTCGAACCCGGCTCATCAAGTGCAGGTATAGATGTGGGAGATACACTTACTGTAAGAGACTGCCTCTATGCAATGCTTTTACAATCGGCAAATGAAGCCGCAAATGCCTTGGCGGAACATACGGCAGGAAGCATTGAAGCATTTGCACATATGATGAATGAAAAAGCGGCAAGTCTTGGCTGTACAGACTCACATTTCGCAAATCCAAGCGGATTAAACGATCCTGAGCACTATACCAGCGCATATGACTATGCTTTAATAAGCCGTGCGGCTTTTCAAAATCCAACGGTTACGGAAATAGATTCCGCTACATACTACAATTTACCGCCTACAAGCAGAGTCCCTACCGGACAAACCTTGTACAATCATCACTCCATGCTCAGAAAAACCTCCGGTAATTTCTATCAGAACGCAATCTGTGGTAAAACCGGTTATACTTCACTGGCAGGAAATACACTGGTGACATATGCAAGAAATGACAGTATAGGACTTATTACGGTAGTACTTAACGGAAATAAAAACACATTATACGGATACTCAGGAATTATTGAACTTCGGCTTTGCAAACTTTAAAAATATAAAGCTGAATTCTACAGATATTAACACAAATTTTTCAAGTAATATCTCACTGATACCTGATTTTAACGAGTATACTATAGAGCCTGACGATAATGCATCAATATCATTGCCGAATGATGCTGATATAAACGATATCAAGTCAACAGTAAACTTTGAAGAAAATTCAGGATCATCCGCACTTTGCAAAGTCGATTATACTTATAACGACTATCCGATAGGATCTGTGGACATAGTGGCAAAGAAAAAAATGAAAAACTATGTTGCCGATGATAACAATACAGAAGAAAGTGCTGCTGTAGACAATAATAAAAAAACAGCTTTCAAAAACACCACCAAAAACTTTACAAATATAATACTGAATATTCCAAAGATAAACTATATTATAGTCGGTGCCTGTGTAGGAGGCTTTTTACTTCTCCTTCTGATTATCATTTTAATAAAAAAAAAGTTATCAAGCAGGAAAAGTGATTTGAGTGACAGAGAACTTCGAATATATAATCTTTTAAAAAAAGCGGATGGAGTGCCAAAAGACTGTGGAATAAGTGAAGAAGAAGCGAAATATATAATAGAAAAGCACTGATAACAGTGCTTTTTTTGTTTATGCTATAAATTATGTATTTCTTTTCTCAAGCGATAATATGCCTTGCGGAATATAATTATACTCAAACATTTTTTTCACCTCACTTATCTTTCTGATAATATCATATATCCATACACTGGTATATCTGGCATCTTTTAAAAGTTCCTCTTTTTTTCTTCTTTTTGACAGTTTTTCACTTAAATATTGTACCTGTTCTGACGTTATATTTCCTTTTCCTAAGGCTTTTAATTGCCTGTATAACCATTGCTGTAAGTGTGGACATATTTGAAATTTCACCATTATTTCTATGTTTAAATTCTATAGTTACATTATCAAAACTAAAAATTTACATATCTTCCATCGGAAATATATGTCCATTTAGCAGGAACTTGCGTAGATAAGCCCAATAAATTAAGAGCTGTATTTCCTGACGGTGCAATAGTCCAATTATATTTTTCGTGCTATAGCTTTTAGCCACTTCATTAACTGATGGTGCCTCATACTCACCAATATACTCGATATATTTAGGCTTATAATAAATTCCGTTAATAATACGTTTTATTTCTTTAGACAGTACCAGACGATTTAATACGCTTTTTTTATAGTCTCATATCCGGCAATATCAAAAAAATCATTTGCTATAAAAACGTCCTTAGAATCCATCATATCTATTCTATCTATAATTTTCTGCTTAGCATTCATTATATCAGTCCTCCTTTGCACCTATTATTATATAATATTCGGTGTAAAATGCATATGTATAATTATATTACATTTATGCTTTTAAGTTTCTTCAATAAATTGTAATATCTGTTTTTTTCCAATTCGCTTGAATTATTTTTTTCATATAGCTATACAATCTATAGACGAATCTTAAATATAACGCAATTTAATTTTAGGGGACATTATGAAAAAGAATACATGAAATATTAAAGAAATACAGACATGCATGGGTTTTCTTATATACCTTCATATATCTACCATGGTATATGTATCTGGAAAGAACTATAACACATGAATATCATGTCTTACATACATGGGTGGACGATATTATTCCATTCAATGAATATTTTATTATACCGTACTTTATATGGTTCATCTATGTAGCATCTGTACTGATTTTCTTCTTCTTTAAAGATGTAGATGAGTTTTACAGATTCGGGCTGTATCTCGCACTTGGAATGAGTATTTCACTCTTTATTTGCCAGATATTCCCAAACGGAACAGACTTAAGACCTATAAACCTTGATCCGAACAAGAATATTTTTTTACACATCTGGTAGCCTTTATATATAAAACAGATACCAATACAAATGTGTTCCCAAGTATTCATGTTTTCAACTCAATCGCTACACATGTAGCCATATTGAGATCAAGATTCTTTTATAACAATATGAAAGTAAAAGCGATTTCATTCATAATAATGATTTCAATATGCCTTTCGACATTGTTCCTAAAGCAGCATTCATTCCTGGATGTTGTCGGAGCAACAATACTCTCATATGTTATCTATCAGCTTATCTACGCTAAGATACCTTGGCCGATCAGCCATGATAACAGAGAGAATATAAGAGTTTAAAAAAATAAGGACATCGTACCGTTTTTTAGTATGATGTCCTTTTTGCTATTATTTGTCTCTGTAATGAGAGCCCCATTTCCTTTTTCTATATACTATTATACAAATAGAAATTATTTATTTACTTTTCAGATATTGCTATTAACGTAATTTCATTGTATCTTTATACTTATCAATATTTCGGGGAGATTATATGCGACTTTTTAATATGTGAAGATGAAGAAGATATTTTAAACGGACTTGCAAAGGGACTTCGTAAACTTAACTATTATGTGGATACGGCTATGGACGGCGAAGAGGCTCTGAGTCTATATTTTGAATCCGAGTACGATCTGATAGTTCTTGATTTGAATATGCCGAAGCTTGACGGTCTTGAAGTTTTTAAAGGTTATAAGAGGATAATCCTGATTGTAGAGTTATTATTTTATCTGCAAGGGATACTTTAAATGATAAGGTTCTGGGACTTGACCTCGGTGCAAACGACTATATTGTAAAGCCTTTCCACTTTAAAGAGCTGGAGGCAAGGATAAGAGCATTGCTTCGTACTTCATACAGCGCAAACAATGACTGTATAAAGCTTGACTCTCACGGTATTACACTGTTTGTAAATAAAAAGCAGGTCCAAAAGGACGGTGAGAATATTGCTCTTACTCCGAAGGAATATGCTATTTTTGAGTATCTTTGTCTGCATAAGGATACTTTGGTTTCTGCCGATGAACTGCTTGAGCACAATGTAGATATGAATGCAAGTGACGCCTCAGGTGTTATAAAGGTGCATATAGCGGCTATAAGAAAGAAACTTGGAAGCGATGTTATAAAAACAAACAGAGGAATGGGCTATACTATAAATGACTAGTATGCCCATTCCTCTTTTATCCTATATATTTAATCCCTACATTATTTAAGCTTTTCCAACACACCCTCAACGGCTGCTGTAAATGCCTCAAGATTTCTGCCACCCTGTATTACGCCTACTATATTTCTGTCAGAATCTACAAAGAATGTTGTAGGAAAAGCCATAAGACTCATTACAAAGTCCTCAGTAGCACCTTCAGGAACTATGTTCTGATATGTAACTTTGTTCTTATCAATTATTTCCTTAACAGCATCCAAGTCTGTTCCGGCATCCTGTGCAAGACCGATTACATTTACATCTTTGTCTTTCATGCTTTCGTAGAGTTTTTGCAACTCAGGAATCTCCTGAACACATGGACCACACCAGCTTCCCCATACATTTACAACTGTAAGTTTGCTGTCTTTAAATAAATCACTGCTGATATCCTCTCCTGAAACAGTCTTTGCAGTGAACTCAGGGAACTTCTTATCTTCTTTATCGGACTCAGCCTGTTTGGAATCTTCCGCCTTGGCATCAGCCTGCTTTGACTCTGTAGTTGTGGCCTCACTTGATGAAGTCTTGCTGCTTGCATTACAAGCACTTATTCCGGCTACCATCATAAGAGCCATACCTAAAATCAATATTTTCTTCCTCATAATTACTCCTTATCTATAATACTGTGGTAGTATACCATAACTTAGGTAAAGCTAAGGTTAAGAAATTCAGTATTCTATCTTAATATTACCACTCTGCTTACATTTATCTCAGGTGCTTCTTTACTATCACCTGTAAGCATGAAGTTATCAGACCACACGAGGACTTTATCACCTTTTTTGATATCTGAAAACTCAACTTCTTCTCCTGTTGATGAAAGTACAGGTTTTACTTTATTGTCAATACTCCATTTGGCATTGTTTAGAGTATCTTTAAGCTTTACTTTACCGTCAGACTCCTCATATCCTTCGATACTGTCTGTATACATAGGCATATGTAATTTATCAGGTACATTGGTCAGTACCACATATGAATTTACCTGTGGTGGCAAACTCATCATATACTCAGGCGCCACCCATGCATAAATAATATCGCCTTCCTTCGGTGCATCACTTACAAGTCCTGTAGATATATCTACAAACTTTATTCCCGAATTATCAAGTAAAAGGTCAACTTCATCCGGAACTTCCTGTTCATCTTTACCGGCTGTACTTTCACTGCTTACAACTTCATTTCCGACATATGATATCCTCTCTATACGTATCACATCATCTGAAATTGATTTTATCTTTCCGTTTTCTGCTCCCGGCAAATAAGGCATATCTGTCGGCATATCTGTGTTTGCTTCAATACTCATACCGGCTTCTTTTTGCATCCACGCTTTCCGCAACCGTTTCTTTAGTCTCATTTGTTTTTGCATTGTTTGCACAACCCATCAAAACCGATACTGCCGCAGCCGCTATCATAAGCTTTTTCAAATTCTTTTTCATATATTTCTCCTTAAATTTATTTTAACGATGTAATATCGCTATTATCCTATACCGATACATTCAAGGCATATATTGACCGCCTTTTTTTAACACTACAAGATGCTCATCTCTTATAACACCGGCTACCACCATTATTGCTCCTATTCCGAGAGCCGCAAATGGAAGTATTCTGCTCTTTTCAGCTTTTTTTATCAGTTCTTTCATTTATTTTTCTCCTTTTTAAATCTATTAAAAAGTTCTACAAAAATCATTTTTTTCATACTGTTTGCGCTTATATTAAACTTGTGCTTATTCATTATTTCCCTGGTTATTGCAAGTCCGAGGCCGCTTCCACCGTATTTTTTTCGATCTGGATTTGTCTACACAATAAAATGCATCAAATATTTTTTTCCAAATCTTCTTTAGGTATTCCGACTCCGTAATTTTTTTATACTGAATATATTATCTTTTAAGCCTGATTTCAATACTTGCTTCTTTATTTGAATATCTTATTGCATTGTGCATAAGATTAAAGATTGCCTGTTTTAAAAAGTACTCTGTCTGCGGATACGATAAATTTTTTTATTATCAAAATCTATACTTATCTTTTTGCATTTTACTTTCCAAATCATTTCTTAAATCCGATATCACCTCATCAACAATTGTTTGAAGGCATACTTTTTTTCAAGATTAAGCTCTTCACCGCTGCTTAAAAGTCTGAGTCCCTGTACTATTGAACTCATCATTTCCACCTGTCTGTCCACTACGTTTACAAAGTCTTTATAGTCTTCAACTCCCGGTTCATCGTCCATACTCAAAACTTCCAAGTTTGTCTTTATTGCGGCAACAGGAGTCTTAAGTTCATGCGCGGCATTCTGTGAAAAAAACTTTTTTTGTCTAATATACGACTCTTTTGATATTTTTGAAGCATATAGTTGAAGGCGTTTTGTAATTCTCCGACTTCGTCTTTTGTCTTAACCACATTTATCTCTTCATTTATTTTATTTATATCAAGATCTTTTATAGTATCCGCAAATGTATTCAAAGGCTTTAAGACTTTTCCGCTGACATACCACATAAGTGCTGTACCTAAAACCGAGCAGAATACCGTAATATAAAAGCAGTTTATCCTGAATGTCTCCTGTGCCACATTCATATCTATCTGAAAGAAGTTCTCTCCTGCAGCCTCTGTTATATTGGCATTATCCGGCAATATGAATATTGTGGAGGCGTTACCTATATTTATAAGATAGGATATCAAGGATATTATGCAAAGTACGGCACCTGTAACCAGAGTCAGTTTTACTCTTATAGACAGCCTATTCCACATGGGCACATCCTCTGCAATTTCCACTGCAAGCCTTTGTCGCTACAGGCTTGTCTTCTTTTTTCTTTCCTAATCCGGCATATGTCATTACAAGTGCATCATGTCTGCAGGCCGCTGTACAGGCTCCGCATCTGATACATTCCAATGAGTTCGGATTTGCTCTGACATTTATATCCATCTTACATGACTTTTCACAAAGTCCGCAATTTACACATTTGTCAGAAACAAACTCCATCTTATAAAATCCTATTTTGTTAAAGAATGAGTAGAATGCTCCAAGCGGACATATATATTTGCAAAACGGTCTGTATGTAAATATTGATAATGCCACTATTACTATTAAAATGCTGAGTTTCCAGAAAAATAAAAATCCGATAGTGCTTCTGAGTCCTTCATTTGTTGCAAGTAAAGGCAGTGCCCCGCCCAATGTTCCTGCCGGACAGATAAGCTTACAAAAATAAGGTGCTCCAAGTCCGAATTGATTTGTCAAAAACATCGGCAAAAGTATTACAAATACCAGTAATATTGCATATTTTAAGTATCTGAGCGGTCTGTCTATCTTTTCAGGTATTTTAAATTTCGGTGTCGGTATCTTATATAAAAGATCCTGTACAAATCCGAAAGGACATAAAAGTCCGCATACCAGTCTTCCGAGTAATGCTCCTATCAGTATCATTATTCCGAATACGTAGTATGATATACTGAATTTCTTACTGCCTATTACAGCCTGTAATGAACCTATGGGGCATGAGCCTACAGCCCCCGGACATGAATAGCAATTAAGCCCCGGTACACATGCAACCTTGGTATTTCCGGTGTATATCCTGCCTTCAAAAAAATCCTTTTAAGTTTGCATTTGTTGCCAGTGTCGCCAATGCCTGTATTATATTCTTTTTTCTCTCTTGAAATCTCGTGTACTTATTCTCGAAATATTTCATCTTACTCTCCTACGTTTAAGCTTTCGTATATACTACCATGTTTTAGGTTAAGATAGAGTAAATTTTTTTCAATAAAAAAATAACTCTATCGGAATTAGCTTCATCCGATAGAGTTATTTGGGTTTCTTTTATAATTTCTTATTCTTCGTATATTTTTTTGTATTATATGATTTACCGTCATATGCAACTTTGTCTAGATACTTTTTGAACTTATATTTAAATGATATTATTTCCAAAAGCAGATGTGTACCAAAAAAAGGCATATCCCTTTGAAAGAATATTGTTTATCTAATCTGATATTTACGATCTATTGTCTATGGCAATTATTTAGCAAATATCCTCTCGATAACTATTAATCAAATTTGATTATGAATTTGTATGTCTACTGTTCTTTCTTCTGCTCTAATTTCATATTTTTTTCTCTGGTCGAACATAAATATTAATGCTCTGATGCCCCGTAGAAAAAGCATTGTCTTCTATATAGGTTGATGTTGAAAACATAAGTTCTTCCAAATCTTGTGATTGATATTCTTTAAATTCCCCTCTTTCATAAGATTTTCTACACGCTTAACTAATTTCAAGTTCTCTATTTCAACAGTATCGTCATTAGGCATAACAAGAAATAAATAGTCTTTTGCCCTACTAATTGCCACATTGATAATATTCATTTTATTTAAGAACATTTCTTTTGCTTTCACTAATCGTTGGTGGTGTATTCAGCATTACAAAAAAATAATATCGCACTCATCTCCTTGAAATCCATGAATTGTTCCAACTTGAATAGTAACTCTATCAGGAATATCCATTGTTCCTATCATTTTATCAATGATATCTGCTTGAGCCCTATACGGAGCTATAATTCCTATTGTAATCATTTCTCTATTTACAGAATGAAGTAGATTAGACAAGTACATGCCAAATTCTACCACAAATAAAGATGAATAAATATGATATGAACTGCTCTGATTTAAACGCTTAGAACGATAAATACTTTCAAACTGACTCACCGGAAACTTAATTATATTCAATGGTGCTAAATCAATCTTATCTTCAATATGCAGTCTCCTTTTTACTATCTTCCCTCTAAAATGTTCAAGAATTCCATTATAAGCAAGCTTACTAAATATTCTACCTATAGAAGGTATACTTCTATATTGAGTTGTTAGAAGTTTCACTTCATAAGGATGTGGCTCTGTGACCGGAGAATCAAATCTGTCCAGATGCACCATTTTATAGATATTCTCATCTTTCCAGTGGTTTACAGCTGTAATCGGCTCAATCTGAAAAGGATCGCCTGCAATAATAAACTTTTTGGAGTTTTCTTATACAGAGGATAAATAATACTTACAAGTGGAATCATAGAAGCCTCATCAATGACTATATAATCCCACTTTAATTCTTTTTATGAACATTCTTGTTTGATCAATCATAAAATAATCATATGGAAATCTCGCTATGGTTGTGACTAAAACTGCTTTTTGATAATCCTTTAATATCAAAGGTTTTATCTTTAAGAATACCTTGTTGTTCAATACATTCCTCTCCTGTTCCACCAAATCTAATCAGCCAATTCTTATATTCCTGATTTTCTGTATCAAACTCCATAATCCTTTTTCACCAAAAACATCAGCAGCTTTATTTGTTGGAGTAAGTACAAGGATTTTAATTGCTTCATTCCTATCTATTAGTTCTTCTATAATTTTTGATAAAAAGTGGTTTTCCCGGTTCCGGGAGGTCCAAAAACAAACTCGATATCTTTGGTTAAATTATTTTTTTAAATTATAATCTCCTTGAAACCCAATTCCTCAATTCCTTTTTTTAGCTCATCCAATAAGAATATAGGACTTTTTAGCATCAATTCTAGCTTCAATCACTTTAGAAAAAAATCAATGTTTGTAATATCCACATGCGATTTCAATTTGACCCTTAGTGTATACTCTTTTTACATTTACAACATCAATTGCTATTTTTGCAGAATTCTCAAGTTTTAACTCTAAATGAATATCAGAAAGTTCTTCCATATATTGTGGAATATAACGATTAGGATTACTCAAAAATCAAAAGTTTTCTGTGTTCCTTGTTCCAACTTCACTTTACCAAAAACTGATTGATATTTCTCTGTTTGTTAAATCATTCGTTCTGACATTCATTATTTCAAGTTCTAAAAAGTGCTTTAAACCAGCTATAAGAGTATTTTTTTCAGAAGTTTGAACAATCGTATTTAACTCTTCTTGATATGCTAGTTCACTGATTTTTTTGTGCTGATTTTTTTCTTTTTCTTTTTTTCAACCCTTTTTGACCAATCTACGCTAGGTACAGAATATTCATCTCTGTCAGCATCATTATCTTCTTCAGAATCATCATTGTTTGCTTGATAGTTGTCATGAGAAACCCTTTTTAATTATTTCTTTGGTGACTTTTTGACACATTCCGTTTTCTATTACCACTATTGTTTTTTTATCACATTATCCTTATGTTGCAAATCTATCAATTCACTAATAGCCTTTTTCAACAACATCTTCAACTCTCTAGAAGCATCAAAGGATGAATAAAATGATACCTGATTTCTTTGCTTATCCGCCTCAATCAATTCCAATATTTTTTTCTTCCGAATAGCCGGTTTCTTTGATTTTTTTCGTGCTAATTCAATATCTTTTCTTTGTGACTCTGTAAGGTTTATACCCTCTTCTTTATCTGAAATTCCCAAAAATTTAATATAAACGGAGTTCTTTCATAAGATTCGTGAATTAATGAGACACTTATCTCACCAGGAGAAAAATCTCCATTTTGATTAGAAATCCACCTAACATGTTGTAAATATTCTTTTATTTTAGGTACAAAAATCTTCAGAATAATTAGTATAATAAAAATATTTATATTCCCCTACAAAATGCTGTAATTTATCGCTTATATCATTTAAAAATTCTCCAAAGAATGATAGATTTTTCTAAAGATTTTCCTTGTATTATCTCTTTTAAAATCTCAATACAACCGTCTATTTGAGGTTCTAAATAAATATGACCACGAGTAGAATCTTCCTGGGCAATCCTTCTCTGAAATGAATTTCCTGTTCATAAACCATAGGGAGTTCTTTCACTCCTAAATCAACAAAAAAATCTCTTCAAACTGTCTATTTTGTCTTCACCAACTAATTCTTTATAAGAATCAAATAAAAACAAATGGGGTGTCCGGTTTAGCCTCAAAATATTTAGTAAGTTTCTCTGTCAGGGAAGTAAAGATCACTTGCCTTATATCTAAAAAGTTTTATCTTCTTTTTTTAGTTTTGCCATTTATAAACTTAACATCCCTTATCTCTTCTAAAAAAATCTGCGACTTCTTGATTTTGACACTCACAGTAGTAATCAAAAAAACAACTTAAAATGAGGTGCAGTAGCAATTCTTTCATGACTATTGTATTCCGGCAAAATGGTATTATAAATATAATCTCTTCGAGAAGGAGATTTTTATCCCAATTTTTTTACAAATTCTCTTGTTTCTTCTACTTCGAGCAAATCTTTCCTAATGGTATTGAAAGGGCCTTCCATACCTTCTTCGCTTAAAAACAATATTAAATGATTATTAGCATCATAAGCTGATACAGCCTTTGAATTTTGATCTAAAAAAGATTGGTAACTTTTTTTGATTGATTTACCCTATTATCAGTTTCTGAGAGCCATTTATAAAGAATATGCAACCAATCGGTATCTTGCCTTTCCATGAAAGCGACATTAATTTTTCTATAACTACTCAAAAAAATGTATTTTCATCTAATTTTTCACTTACCAAGTCTGATATATAACGATACAATGTGGTATTACTTCTGTATGTGCTGTCACTTCCTTTAGTAATAAACACCCATTTTACAGAATCATTGTTAACAATTATCTTAAGTTTTTCATCATCAAATATTTCAGGCAGAGTAGTTACACTAGCCCAATAGGCATCTTCTCTTTTAACATAACCATCTGCTGTTGGAAGAATCCTTTCATTTTTGAAATAAAAGCTTTTATTTTTTATAAAAAGGGCGAAACGAAATTGTATCACTATTTTTCAGGAAAATCTTTTTCATCAATGGGAATTATATTTATAATCTCATCTGTAATCAGTTTATGAGGTAATTCAGCATCTCTTAAATATAACAAAGCATCCTTTGATAGGTCTGCCAATTTTTCAATTAATTCTATATTATGTTCTTCTTTTGCTTTTTATTCCTTCTCTACTGTCAGTAAGCAAAAATGGAGCATGGATAATAAATTTAAGTCCTGTTGTCACTTTTGTCGGGAAATAGCAAAAAGCGGGTTTATCCCTAGGTATTAACATATTATCTTTATTTGAAAAGAATCCTACCGAATACTTCCTTCCTCTTGCAATCTACTAAAAAAAGCCAAAGGGTATTTTTTATCTTCATTTTGACCATCATCTAACATTTCTATCTTCTTTACGTAGATATCATTAAATTTATCCTCTTTTAAAAAGCTTTTCACCATATACTTTGTTATAGTCATTGGTTTGAACAGTAATTTTTAGAGTTGAAAGAAAAAAAGCGTTGCTAAATTTAGTTTATTTAGTCTTTCTTCTATTTCAACATAAGCTTTTTTCAGGTTTAACATTCCCTCTATCAAAAGGAAATACAAAAATAGTTTCATTTTTCTTTTCTATCTTGATAGTCATTTTTCTAAATATATAGGAACAATATAATTCTCAATTTTTAAATCTAAACTCAGGATCATAAATATGTGGAGTTTTTGTGTATTGGAATACTGCCTTAAACCCAACCCTCAAACTTTCCAATTTTATTTCCTTCCTCACTCTGCCCTTTACTTGAAAAACCCAATTCCTGTAATTGCATTAATATGTCCCTGCTTCCCATTTTTACCATCTTCTTCTTCATTTTTGTGGATCTGTTACTGAAAAATGAATTTTACCATCATGAATAAAGACTAATTCTTGGTCTGATAAAACAAATTTCACCTCTTCTGCACCTGCATCATCAGCATTCTGCAACAATTCATAAATAAAATGAGCTCCTTCTGAATATTTTATCTGTAATACCTTTTCCAAATTCCTTTAGCAGATGGCTTATTAAAAAGTTTTCACCATCTCTAATCGGTCATTAGTTAAAAGTTCAAAAATTTCTTTTTCTCCACTATTCATAATTGCTCCTATTCATCGATTAAATTAAGATTTTTTTATAATTATATCATTCATTTCCACTTCTTTCCATTGCTAACCACTACAGACGGCAAACTTATATTTGTATTAAAATAGTAAAAATCATAACTTCTCCATTTGGAGTGCTATCATTTAAAAGCAGTCGATAAACTCACTATAATATGCTAAAGAAAATGCAAAGCTCATAATCAATTTCTATTCATATGGAAAATGACCAATAAAGGCTATATGAAAAAGCTCTCTATGTCGGTAAACAGGTTACTACGAGTTAAGAATAAATCTTGGAAAACCCTATAAAGATTCTGTTCTTCCGGTGATATTGCAGGAGATTATAGATGAGTCTCCATATAATGATAATTATGGTGCATCGCATATGCAACTTACTTTATCCCAAATGTGGTTTAAGGTAGTTATACACCTTATAAACCATATAATGTGTAAAAATGACTGGCTTAGTAAACTCCATTACAAGCCCAAAGGACTCACTCGTTCCACAACTGAAACCTAGTATTTTATCCTTTAATTAACTCGACTTTTTGACAGGCAGTGTATCAACAATGATTTCTTCCGATACATCAATATCATCGAGATTATATTTCCAATGGAACACAATCGGCTCTTCGTTTATTTCTGAAAAATATCTGTAGATACGATTAGTAAGTTCCTCCTTAGATTTAACACGGATACCTCTGAGCATCTGACGGGTCATCTTGCTAAAGAAACCTTCAACCATATTGAGCCATGATCCATGTTTGGGAGTGAATACAAATTCGAATCTTCCTGGTACAGTTGCCAGGTATTTTCTAGTCGCCTCTGATGTATGAACTTTAAGATTATCGAGTACGATGCGAATCTTGTCTCCCTTTGGGTACTTATCATCTAACAGCTTCAAAAATTCAATGTATTCTGTGCTTGTGTGCTTGTCTCTTACAAGAGGAATCGCTTCTCCTGTTTGAAGATCAATTGCAGCTAATAATGAAAGAGTCCCCAAACGTTTATATTCATAATCTCTATTGATTGTCGGATGCTTTTCGTCCGGCATTAAATCATCTGATGTTGTTGCGATAGCCTGTATTCCCGGCTTTTCATCATAAGACAGCACATGTGTAGGTGTATCTTCAGATATAATGAGCTTTCCAGATTCATCAAATTGCATTTCAAGCTGCTTATACACAAGCAGGACATTATGCATTTTGGAATCAAAATCAGAATCCCTGTTCTCGCAATAATAAGTTATTTTATGTGGCTTTATATCTGCCTCGTCAAGAATTGTATGTACTGTACTTTTATGAATGGTGGAAAGTCTTGTGTATCCAGCTGCTTCAGCAGTTTTATTGATATGTGAGGTTAGCTTTGCATACGTCCAGGTTTCAGCAGCATATCCAAAATCAATTGGCTTCTGGCAGGCAATGTTAATGATCCAGGCTTTTTCTTCGTCTGTAATCTCAGCATTCCTGCCACGACCGGGGGCATCAAAGAGTGCATTTTCAATGCCGCCTTCTTTAAACTTTTTTAGGCATAGCATGACGCTACAGCGGTTGAGCCCCACTTTATCAGCAATCGCATCTATTGATACGGAATCCGCACGTAATAATAGAATTCGTGCTCTTGTAACTGTTTGAGCCTGAATTGTTCTGGCACGAGTTTGAAGTTCCAGATATTCTCTTTCTTCATTGCTAAGTTCGATTGATGATGCTCTTTTGCCCATGTAAATGCCCTCCAAAAATCTTTTATAAAGACATTATAGCACAGGCTCTAAAACATAGTCGAGTTATTAGAAAGATATTATACTAGGAAAAAGAGGACTTGATAAAACAGAATTTTTTTCATTTGATAAACATAATTCAAAGATGTTTAAATATATAAGACGAATTCAGTGTATAGATGGAAAACTTTATGTTTCACCAATCATGGACTGCTATAATCTAGAAATTCTGTCTCTCGGAATGAGAGTACAATAAACCAAAAAAAGTGGATTGAAAAATCAACCCACCTCAATATTTGGCGAAGAACCCTTTTTATAGGACATCTAAAGTTATCTGTTTTTGAAAAATCCTCAGCTTCAACAACATCCTCATAATCTTCAAATTCATCCAGATACATATCCCATATGTGGTCATAAGGTCTAACCTTTTTGGCATCATTTTCGATATCCTCCAAAGATAGTTTGTTGTATCCGTTTTCAGATGTACTCAAACCCTTGCGTGCATTTTTCCATGAAGTCTCATCATGTGAAAGTTTGCTAAGTTTCCATGATGCCAGCTCTCCATACTGTGCTATCACATTAGAAACAATATATATATCTTTATCCGATATATTTTTCCGTTTCTTTGGAAATAATTTCTCCATCAAAAACTCTTTTCGAACTGCAACACAGCCCGGACCGTAACGCCATCCTTCAAATTCATCAATGAAAAGTGGCTCCCCTGTAATTGCAAAACTTTCTCGCTGTGAAAAAAATAAAGCAGCTTGTGCAATTTCATTTCGTCAATTGCTTCACCTGACATTTTTGCGATATTCGTCGCAAATATATCGTGCAACATTAATCGCTCTTTCCATAGTTTTTTTCCTCCATTCTTTTCTTGTGAAAATCTACCATATAAAATGGTACCAATAAAAATAACAAGAAAAGACTATCTATGAACATATGATATCACAATTGTAGCCTTTTATATGTTAAATTTCAATGAATTTTTAATATGTGGAATTATCATCCCCTTATTCCATCATCACCGGTTGGCCTTTTTTTATTTTTAAATTTCTGCTCCTGTATATTCACATTGTATCAATGCTGATTCTTAGCATAAGCCCCTCGTCAGTGCCCTTTGGTATCTGCTTATCAAATATGCAATTACCCAGACTGTAATAAATATATTTGTCTTTATAAACCTCACTCTCCTGTATTACATGAGGGATGGGCACCAACCACAAAGTCCGCACCGTTATCTATGGCATATCTTGCAAGATTTTTGCATCTTGCTTGCAAAACGTTCATATTCAATTCCCCAGTGAAAATATACTATTTTTAAAAATCGGCTTTCATATTTTCAAGTTCAGTTTTTTTATTTTATCGGATTTATTTCCGTCATAATCTAAAAGATAATTTATATTGGCTTTATCCGCATTGTATACAAAACCCTCCGGCGGAAATATGCTATATGCCAAAAATTCCCAGCCGAAAACCGTCCTTTTTCAAAAAAATATAACTCATATCCTCACCGGCATTTTTCGCCGGCTCCCACATATGAGATGCCGGCTCTTGCCAGTTCATCCATAGTATCTTTTTAAACCCTCGGATCTATAGTCCATTGTATGATTATTTGCGAGGTCACAGAGGTCTATACCTGCTTTTTTTCATAGCTTTTTGCATTGTCGGCTGAGGCTTTAAACACAAAAGCGACTCGCCTTATTGACTCCACGGCTATATTCGGTAATAGGACATTCAAGGTTAACTATTGTAAGATTATCCTCTAAGAAAATATCTTTCATATTCTCATAGAGATGATCATACCCTCTCTTTTTATATAGCTGTCCACCCTCTTGAAAGCATAATATCACCTACAATTGTAAGTTCTATACTCTCATTTTTGCTTCGATAAGAGCAGACAGCTATACCGGATACGGACATTATGATTAAAAATCAACATAAAAAATATTTTTTTATTTTTAGCATCCTGAACTGTAAGGAACTTCAGGAGTTATTATCTCCTCTCCCTCCTCCTCTTGCATATAATCTTCTACAAACGGAGGTCTCTTAGGCGGTCTTTTAACCATATTCTGCCATGCCTCATTCGTCAGTCTTTCATTACCTATAAATTCAAAATAATCAAATACCGCACCTCTCGTCAAATAAAGCTTGCCATCTATAGGTACAACAACATATATTTCAGCGGCATTTCCCACACCTACTTCAAGATATCCCATACCGCCGCTTGTACTTGCAGAATGAATATCCGCTATCTGTGCCATATTCTTATCTGTATCGGACGATACCTGATACCAGTCTTGAGCCTCTGCAATACTGCTGCTTAAATACTCAAGTGTACCTCCATATGTCATTAATGTATCATTCTCTTCATATGTAAGACTTTCTCCCTTAAGTTCCTTTATAGAACATCTCTTTAAAAATTCCAGCAATTCAACTATATTTTCACATTTATTTTTCATGCTGTCACTTATTCCGTTTCTTTGTGACAGTCCATCCATAGTTTGCTTTGTAAGCCATATAAGTCTGTTATAAAATTCAGGGTTCGGCTCCACATATCCTGTAACTTTTGGAGGTTCCTCTTCTTCTCCGCCACATTCCACACTGCTTTGTGCACCGTATAATATGGTATCATGTCTAAGCTCAGCCCAGCTTCCCAGTGCTGTGGCAAGTGATTTGCTCTCCCATGCCTTATTTCTCATAAAACTCGGATAACCTTCAGGGAATCTTTGATTTAAACTCTCAAGACTGTAAAGCCATGTAGTATATATATTACCCGTCTTATCCTTAATGCTTCTTTCATCAAATTCGGATTTTACCCTGTTATATTCTTCTTTATAACTATCCCATTCCTTTGAAGGATTATAAAGTGAATCCAATAACTCTTCAGCTCTTTGTGAACCGAATACAGCCATAACATCAAGTCCGCTTGGGAAAGGTCTTTTTTCATTTGACAGTCTGCTTAAAATTTCCGAATCAGGTATATATCTTTGTCCCATAAATCTAAAACTCAAATCTATGGAACTGTTCTTTATCTTTGCCTGACTTACTTTATCAAGCTCGGCATAAAGCTTATCCATACCGCCCGCTATATCTTTTAGGCTCAGGCATTTCCCCATAAGCAGCTTTAACTATGGCACCAAACTCCAAAGGATTTATATCATTTGTACTTCCCACAAAGAACTCTGTGATCGTATATATATCTTCCCACAGATCCATTCCTTTTTCCTTTGGCAGCTCCTCCAAAGCCTCGGTAGCAATGATTGACATATAGGCTCCGTCTTCATTTCTTTTGCCTACTGAGTCGGATAAAACAAAAGGGTACAACACCATACACACTCATAGCGCCAAAATATGCCTTTTAATTCATCACTTCTGCTATAATGCCCTCTTACTTTAAACAAACTGTAGTCAACATCACTGCCGGTGATTGAAGATACAGTTTTGCTCTCCGACCTTACATTTGCATAATCCTCTTCTACAAGTGTTTTTTTATTTCATCCGGCAAACTGCTGCCTTCTCCCAAAAAGCTTTTTCACATAGGGCAAAATATGCCAATGTCTTTCCGACAAGTTCTTTATCCTTTTGATTTTTTGTATCCTGATATTTTTTTATCAGAATTTCCACCATATTTTTATTCAGCTCTTTAAGTTCCATATAAAGCTTTTCAGCCTCCGTCTGCCTGAGAGTATAATCATAAAAAATATGATAGAGCTGTAAAACGGAATCTGTGGTTATAAAACTCGGTATCCTATTATATGTATTTGCCTCATATATGTAAAACAACTGTTGGCTGTCCGTAGGATTTACAACAAAACCGTTTTTCGATCATTTCTTTTTGCACATCATTCAAATTCCCGAACTGACTTAGATTTTCAATATTTGAAAGACCGCTCTGTATATTAATATCAGGAATATTTGCCTCTATTTCAAGAGGAGTATACTCGCCTCCTGTAGAATAAAATTCCTTTGGTTTTGGCAATTCATAGTCAAGATTTTTGACTGTTATATTGCTGTTTTGACTGACATTATCTACACTTTGATTTTCTTTATCCTTTCCGTTATTATGTACCTTTTATATTGATACTGTATCTGCAGGAAGTAAAGATCAATATAATAACTATCATCATAGACAAAAATCGTTTTTTCATAAATTTATCCCCTTTTTATGTTTTTTTCCCTCTTTATTCCAAAAATAAATTTTTCTTTTTACTATTTTCACCTCTCTTTCTTTACCGTCCGCTATAACATTTATTCCATCCTTATTATTATCAAATTTTATTTTTAAATTCTTCACTGCCCTGAATAAACAGGTTAAATCCGAAGCCCTCCCATTTATATACTGCCAAAATCCTGTTTTTTTATTCTCAAGTTCTTCTATCGCTATAAGCTCAGCTATACCGTCATTATCTGTATCCGCCAATATAATATCATCAAAAGGTTTTGACAGTCTTGAACCCAGCCAGAGCGGTATAAGTTTTTGTGATTCAAAATTATAGAAAAAAAGGTCTTTTTGCCAATACATTGTGAAACTTTTACCTTTTTTATACATTATAATATTTATATCAGCTCTTTTATCGCCGTCCACATCACCAAGCTGTACCTTTGAAGGCTTCATATTTGAGAAATCAAAGCTGTAATCGGGCTCTTCCCCAATACTACATTGCCGTCCAATAATTTAAAAATCTCTGTATATTTCTATAAATTTGCCATATGGCTCTCCGCTTGGCAGCCTCTTTCTTTCTCCACCGTCATTTATCGCAATAAGTTCATCATCACCGTCCATATCTATATCTCCGATACTGTATGAAATGATATCTTTATTTGATATATTTGACGATTCTACTTTACTACAGGATGAAAGGATAAAAAGTATAGAAATAAATATGGCTGTTTTTATTATACAATCTTCCATATATACCCTTTACGAACTCTTAATATATTATTATTATAATTGCTGTAATTATTTTTTACAATCAGTACCAACGGCTAAGCTCAGTGGTTTTATTTGTTCTCTTACGAGAACATGACCTTAGCCTTACAACAAAAAACAGGCTCCCTTTGGGAGCCTGAGCAAAACTATAAGCCGGGTTATGTATTAAACGGTCATCTATCTGGTCCTTATGTTACCACAAGGCTCTAGCAACCTACCTGAATTTCGGACGGGCCGCCCTATTCGCTTCGGTCTTGCTTTTGGATGGGGTTTACACTGTCCCCATATGTTACCATATGAGCGGTAGTCTCTTACACCACCTTTTCACCCTTACCTTTCGGCGGTTATTTTTCTGTTGCACTTTCCTTGAGTCGCCTCCACCGGATGTTATCCGGCATCCTGCCCTATAAAGCCCGGACTTTCCTCACACTTGTGCGACCGTCTGTTTTACTAAATGATACTTTAACATTAGGAAAAAGATTTGGCAAGGTGAAATTATACCATAACCACATTCCTTCTGTACGGATTACAAAGCTTTTTCACCGTATTTTTTTCAAAAATAAATTGAATTGTATAAAAAAATCGGCGTAGATATTATTTTCAAATATTTTTAAGACTAGCAGGGACTTAATATATCCCTGCATTACTTACCTTACTGATAATCGGAAGCTCACTTCTTTTTAGCTCGGATAAAAGCTCGCCTGCATCCTTTTCTGAAACCTAAAAAGCATCGGATAGGCAGCCATATTTTTTTCCGCCTTTATTTCTTCCAATAATTTCTTTTTATGATTTAAAAGCAAATGAAAAAAATTGCTCTGCTTATTCTGGTATATGTGAAGTTCTTACTTTTTAAGCTTCAAAAATAAAATCACTGTAGTTTTTTTATTTTTCGAGTTCAAATATTTTTTTCTCAATAGTATTGGCAAGTTCTTTTTGAAACATCGCAATACTCTGAAAGATCATCACCCTTACCTAGCTTTTTCCAATATACTTCTTTGTACAGTAAATAAAAAGTCATCATCAAACACAGGCTTACTTTTTCTAAATAAATCTATATTTATCTCGGGTATGGCAGTTTTTATGCTTTCCATAAATATATCCGAGTTTGATTCACTGACAAGCTTCCTGATGGCTGTAGCCGATGAAAAACTTGCTTTCCTCTATTTCCTTTTCATGGTATCCGCTTCCGCTTCTACTGATTATAACAGGATGAATATCAGCATTAATTAGTCTTGTATTTTTTAGATACTCGATTGCAAGTATATTATTGGGAGAGGAAAGTATATTCTTTATCTCGGTAATATCTTCCCTCTCCCGTTCTTTCAATGCCTCTATTATCGCATTATGCCTTGCTTTGGCATAGTTTAGCCCCTCTGCCATATATTTTTTTATAGCAAGCTCCTGCTCTTTATCCGTCAAAACTTTTGCTACAGTATCAAGAAGTTTGTAATTATCATTTTCAGCACCGAATGATATAAAGTCTGCGCCAAGTATTTTTAAAAGGCTCACACCATATCCTGCAAAATCATTTGCACTTGATGTGCTGAATATGGCAGGAATCTCAAATACCGCATCAGCTCCGGCATTTAATGCCATCCTAGTTCTGATACTTTTTATCAAATATGGCAGGGTGCTCCCCTTTGCACATAATTACCGCTCATAATTACTGTCACATAGTCGGCACCTGACATTTCTTTTTGCTTTTTTTATCTGATACTCATGTCCGTTATGAAAAGGATTATATTCTGCAATAATCCCCAATATCTTCATATTTATATTACATCACTCATATCATATAATCCTGCAGTCTTACCCTGTAAGAATTTCGCTGCCGATATCGCACCGTTTGCAAAGATTTTTCTGGAATAGGCTCTGTGACTAAATGTGATAACCTCATCTTCACCTGCAAAAATCACATCATGATCTCCGACTATTGTACCGCCTCTTACGGCTGAAAGCCCTATCTCATCAGCCCTTCTCGGCTCATGCCTTTTGCTTCTGTCATAGGTATAAGTAAGCTTTTCATCCATATTTTCATTTACCGCGTCCGCAAGTAAAATAGCCGTACCGCTCGGTGCATCAAGCTTTCTTCTGTGATGTGCTTCCACTATCTCTATATCAAAGCCTGCAGCTCTAAGTGTGGGAGCTATCTGTGCCAAAACTTTTGATAATGTGTTTATACCCAAGGACATATTTGCTGAACGAAGAATCGCTCTGTTTTTTGAAAGTTCATTGATTCTTCCAATTTGTTCCTCGCTTAGTCCTGTGGTACAAATAACGGCAGGTATCTTTTTCTCTTCAATAAAATCCAGAAGATTATCCACAGCCTTCACTGAAGCAAAGTCAATTACGGCATCCGCATCCATATCTATCTTTCTTATATCGTCAAATACAGGAAATCCTAAGTCTACATCTGTATTTAAGTCAACTCCCGCCACTATTTCAACAGTTGAATCCAAAGCTATAAGCTCGCTGACCACCTTGCCCATGGCTCCGTTTGCACCGTTTAATATTATTTTAGTCATTATAATATACCGTACTCCTTCATAGCCTTAGCCAAAGCATCCTCATGTGCCTTTTCCATCTGTGTAAGAGGAAGTCTAAGCGGTCCTACATTCTTTCCCTGTAAGTTCATTGCAGCCTTTACAGGTATAGGATTTACCTCTGTAAACAAATTCTCTACAACATCAAGCGCCTCTATCTGCATCTTTCTTGCCTTTACAAAATCACCGTCAAGTGCGGCCTGACACATATCATGTGTCTGTCTTGGAGCTACATTTGATAAAACTGATATAACTCCTTTTGCTCCGATACTCATAAGCGGAACAACCTGATCGTCATTTCCTGAATACATATCTATCTCAGGGCAGAGTCTCAAGGTCTTTATTGCATTTGAGAAGTTTCCGCTTGCCTCTTTTACACCGACTATATTAGGTACATTATTTACCAGGTATGCAATAGTCTCAGGCTCGATATTTACTCCTGTTCTTCCCGGAATATTGTAAAGCACAACAGGAATATCTATTGCATTTGCTATTGCACTGAAATGCTGTATAAGTCCTTTTTGTGTAGCTTTATTGTAATAAGGTGAAACCACAAGCACACCGTCAGCACCGTATTCCTGTGCTTCTTTTTGAAAAACTCCACAGCTGTTTCCGTAGAATTTGAACCTGTACCTGCAATTACCGGAATTCTTTTTATTTACTATCTCAATTGTTCTCTTTATAACATCTAAATGTTCTTCTATTGTAAGAGTTGACGCTTCACCTGTTGTACCGCATGCAATAATACAGTCCGTACTGCCTGCTATCTGCTCCTCAAGTATTTCCTCCAATTTATTATAATTTACACTACCGTCTTCATTCATAGGTGTAATAAGTGCAACACCTGCTCCTTCAAATATAGCCATAAATGACCTCCTAACTGTTTTGTCTTTTCTTTCTGATACTTATTGCGTCTGAACCTACATATCTCGCTTCTGTTTTTTTGAGTATGCAAACTTTTTGTGAACTGTATAGTCCGTAATAGCCTGATAAAACGAAGCTGACTCCCACTACTATAGCATAATAATTGAGTCCCAAACTACCGCAAAATTCTATTCCCATAAAAATCGAGGCTATCGGACAGTTGGTTACTCCGACAAAGCATGCGATCATTCCGCATACAGTGCATAGCTCATACGGAAGTCCGAATACCTTTTGCAAAAGCGCCTCCGAAGGTTGCCCTATAACAAATGTGGGAACTATCTCTCCGCCTTTAAAGCCTCCTCCAAGGGCTACCGCTGTAAAAAAAGTATTTTCATAAGAAATGCTTCATATCTCACATCTCCTTCCATACTTCTTTCTATCAGCCAGAATCCGCCTCCGTTATAATCTCTGCTTCCCGAGATTACAGTTAATATTATAAATAAAATTGATGCAACTACAATCCTAATATAATGATTTTTAAAATATTTTTTATAAAGATCCGCACTTTCATGCATCACTACAGAAAACAATATCGCCACCGTTGCGCTTAAAGCCGCAAGCAGTATCATAAATAATACCATCTTAAGGCTCCACTCCGGTGCGTTTTGTAATATAAATTTCTCCTCAGGTGTATGCAAAAGTCCTGCAATATATACTGCAACATATGATGAAAGTATACATGGAATAAGTGCCGCATGATACATTACACCTACGCTGAATATTTCCATACTGAATATTGATGCTGTAATCGGTGTTCCGAAAAGTGCCGAAAAGCATGCCGCCATTCCGCACATTATTGCAATATTTATATCGGCTTTATCTGAAAATCTGCTCTGTCCAAGCTTTAATCTTCTTCCTATAAAACTTCCGATACTTCCGCCTATCTGCAATGCCGCACCTTCTCTTCCCGCACTTCCTGAAGTCAAATGGGTAAGAAATGATGATATATAAATAGCCGGTGCCATCTTTAAAGGCAGTCTTTCTCCTGAGGAGATAGAATCAATTACATAATTGGTTCCCCTCGGATTGTCGGCATGTATAAAATGATAAAGTGCCGCAATCAAAAGTCCCGCTATAGGCATGAGGTAAAGTGTATAGCTGTGACTTTTTCCAGATTCTTGTCGCCAAATCTATGGCATGTCCGAAGCTTGAGCCTGCAATACCCACAACTACGCCGATTATAACTGAAACTATTCCCCATTTTATGCAATAGATTATATTAGTTTTAAAATGAAATTTGTTTAAAAATCCCCTGAAATCTACATTTACTTTTCCATCAAGCATTATAAGTTCCCTTACTCCTTACAAGTTTAGGTCTGTACCCCTCTTTATTCAATCTTTCAACTATCTGTTTCTTATGCTCCGTTCCATAGGCTTCGATAGTGATTCTAAGCTCTACTGCCGCATTTCTGTTTATACTTATAAACTGATTATGCTCAAGCTTTATAACATTTCCTCTCTCACTTGCCAAAAGGTCTGCTACCTTTGCAAGTTCACCCGGCTTATCCGGTAAGAGCACTGAAACGGTAAATATTCTGTCTCTTTCTATAAGTCCGTGTTGTATCAAAGATGCCATTGTTATAACATCCATATTTCCGCCGCTTAAGATAGCAACAATCTTTTTACCCTTTACATTCAGATGTTTCAGTGCGGCAACGGTAAGTAAACCTGAGTTTTCAACTATCATCTTGTGGTTTTCCACCATATCAAGGAATGAAACTATCAGCTCATTGTCGTTTATTGTTATGATATCGTCTATATTTTCTTTAACATAGTTAAATAACTTATCCCCCGGTGTCTTTACCGCAGTTCCGTCTGCAATTGTATTTGCAGATTCTAAAGTCACTATATGACCTTCTTTTATAGACGCTTTCATACATGCCGCATTTTCAGGCTCTACACCTATAACATGTATATTCGGATTCAGCATTTTGGCAAGAGTTGCAACTCCTGCACATAAGCCGCCTCCGCCTATCGGTACAAGTATATAGTCTACGGTAGGAAGCTCTTTTATTATTTCCATGGCAATACTTCCCTGTCCTGTAGCCACTGTCAAGTCATTGAAAGGATGTACAAAGGTTGCTCCGCTCTCTTTAGCATATTCCATAGCCTTTGCAGCCGCCTCATCAAAAACATCCCCGTAAAGCTCCACATTTGCACCGTAGTTTTTGGTTCTGTTTATCTTTATAAGTGGTGTTGTGGTGGGCATAAACACCGTAGCCTTTATTCCTGCAAGTTTTGCGGCATATGCCACTCCCTGTGCATGATTACCTGCGGATGCCGTTACAATTCCTTTTTTCTTTTCTTCTTCAGATAAAGTCGATATCTTATAGTATGCTCCTCTTACCTTGTATGCTCCTGTATACTGCATATTTTCAGGCTTGAAAAACACCTTATTTCCTGATTGCTCTGAAAAAAACTCACTGAAAACCAGCTTGGTTTCCGATGTAACTCTTTGTACCAGCTCGCTGGCTTCTTCAAATTTTTCTAATGTAAATTCCTTCATGATTGCCTCGATTCTATTTTGCATAATTTGTAACAGCTTTTTTATTACTCATTACTAAACAGTGCATCTACAAATTCCTGTGAATCGAACTTGTGTAAATCGTCTATTTTCTCCCCCACACCGATATACTTTACCGGAATTGAAAGCTCCGCCTGTATTGCTACGGCGATACCTCCCTTTGCGCTTCCGTCAAGTTTTGTCAGTATTATTCCTGTTATATTCGCGGCTTCATTAAATACCCTTGCCTGCTCAAGTGCATTTTTGTCCTGTAGTACCGTCAAGTACCACCAATGTCTCTCTGTATGCATCCGGATATTCTCTCTCAATTATTTTATTTATCTTTTTCAGCTCTTCCATAAGATTTTTCTTATTGTGAAGTCTTCCTGCCGTATCGACTATCATTACATCGGTATTTCTTGCCACTGCGGCTTTGCAGGCGTCAAATACCACCGCTCCCGGGTCCGAACCTTCATTTTGAGCTATTATATCCACACCGGCTCTCTTTGTCCATTCCTCAAGCTGCTCTATTGCCGCGGCTCTGAAAGTATCCGCCGCTACCACAAGTACTTTTTTTCCGTCTTTTTTTAGCTGGCTTGCAAGCTTTCCAACAGATGTGGTCTTTCCTACGCCGTTTACACCTATAACAAATACTACGGATTTTCTGTTTTCAAATTCATAAGCATTTTCACCCAGATCCATTCTTTGCTTTATAGTCTCAATAAGCACATCTTTACACTGTGAAGGTGAGTTAAGATGTTCTTCTTTTACTCTTTTTCTAAGTTCTTCTATGATATCTGTAGAAGCTCTGATACCGATATCACCCATAATAAGTGTCTCTTCAAGCTCCTCATAAAAGTCCTCATCTATTACATCATATCCCAGAAAGACATTTTCTATCCCGCTTACAACGGCATTTCTTGTCTTTGTAAGGCCTTCTACAAGCCTCGAAAAAAATCCTCTTTTCTTTTCTTCCATATAAAACTCCTAATTATCAAGTTCATTCTCTATAAGATTTACAGAAACAAGAGTTGAAACTCCTTTTTCCTGCATAGTAATTCCGTAAAGTCTGTCTGAAGATACCATAGTACCACGTCTATGTGTAATTACTATGAATTGTGTATGATCTGTCAGCTTATGCAAATACTTTGCAAATCTGTCTACATTTGAATCATCCAAAGCGGCCTCTATCTCATCAAGAAGTGCAAATGGTGAAGGCTTAAGGTTTTGTATTGCAAAAAGAAGTGCAATAGCTGTGAGCGCCTTCTCGCCTCCTGAAAGCTGCATCATATTTTGAAGTTTCTTTCCCGGCGGCTGTGAAATAATTGCAATACCCGCTTCAAGCATATCATCCTGCTCTTCAAGTACCAACTTACCGCTGCCGCCACCAAAGAGCTCCTTAAATACTTCATCAAATTCTTTGGCTATTTCTTCAAACTTTTCAGCGAACTGTTTTTTCATAGCAATATCAAGTTCTTCAATAATCTTTATCAAAGTTTCTTCAGCTTCCAAGATATCCGAATGCTGCTTTTTCATAAGCTCATATCTTCCCTGAAACTTCATTGTAATCTGAAATGGCATTTACATTTACATTTCCGAGAGCTTTGATTTTTGATCTGAGTTCCTGTATCTTTGCTCTGATATCATTTAAACTCATACCTGTATCGGTCTTCAGCTCCAAAGAAGAATTATATGTGAGTTCATATTCATTCCACATATAATTTGTTCGCTCGGAAATTCTTTCTTCGGATTTTTCTTTCTGACCTCGCAGTCTATAGATATCTCTGTCAAGAAGTGAAACTCTGTCACTGTAAATATCTCTGTTTTCAAATATCTTATTCTGTGACTTACTTTTTGTTTCCTTTATTTCACTAAGCTCTTCTTCTTTTTTCTTAAGCTCCTCTATTTTTTGAGCAAGTTCCTCTCTTGCCCTTTTGCTCTTCTTCAATTCTTTGATGTTTCTCAGTTATATTTCTTATGATATCTTCAGCTTTACCTTTAAGTCCCGATTTCTCGGCTATAAGAGCATCCATATCCGCTTTTTGTTCTGTTTACATTTTCATCGCTGAATTCAAGTCTCTGCGATATATTTGCATATTCAAGCTTTGAAGAATTAAGTCTTTCAACCACAGTTTCTCTTTTTGCTTCTGTAACTTTGAATTTCTTTTTCGATATTTTCAATATCTTTTCCGACTTTTCCAAAGTCCTCGCCTACATTAAGAAGTGTATTATCAAGTCTCTTAGTCTCATTTTCTATTTCCGTAAGTTCATTATCGATATTTTCAAAATCTGTCTGAACAGAAACAGATGAAGCCTTTAATTCATCAAGCTTTTCTATAAGACTGTTTCTTCTATGCTCTATATTATTTTTTTCAATAATAAGTTCCTGACTCTGCACTCTGTTTTTCTTCGAGTTTTTGCATTTATAGAATTTCTCTCGGCCTTGAAAAGCTTCCACCTTATCATTTGCCTGTGTATAATTTTTTTAAAAGCTCCGATATTTCGGCTTCAAGTTCGTCTATTTCACGCTTTCTACCAAGCAGATTTCCTGCACCTTTAAAAGCACCACCGCTTATAGAACCTCCCGGACTTAAAGACTCACCGTCAAGTGTTACAACTCTGTACTCATATCTGAATTTCTTTTCAAAAAGCAATTGCATTATCAATATTGTCGATAACAACAATCTTTCCAAGCAGGCTTCCTACAAAGGTTTACATAGGCACTGTCAAACTCCACAAGCTCCGATGCTATTCCTATAACACCTTTTTCTTTTTAAAAATTCTTTATTTGAAAAACGTTGAATTTCTCACTGAGGACAGCGGCAGGAATGTAGCTCTTCCGTATTTATTTTTTTCTTAATATAGTCAATAAGAATCTTTTGCAGTGTTCTCCGAATCTGTAACTATATTCTGAATTCTTCCTCCAAGAGCCGTTTCTATAGCAATTTCATACTTTTGTGACGCCTTGATAATATCGGCAACAACTCCATGAATGCCGCCGATTCTGTCTCTGGTCTCCATAATCTTTTTATGGAATTTCCATAGCCTTCATATCTTTCGGCAATATTTTTCATCGAAGTAAGTCTTGCAGATTCTCTTTGGTATTTAATCTGCAAGTCCGATGCCACCTTTGCAAATCTTGTTATCTCCGTATGAATTGCTTCATTTTTATTTTCAAGCTCTTTTTTTGCCGCATTGACTGTATCTATAGAAGCATTTATCTCTGAAAGATTTTTATCCTCTTCTTCAATCTTTATCTCTAAAGTATTTTGGCCTGTTTTACTCTCCAAAAAGTCTCTGTGTCATTTGAGATTTTCTAAGTCTAACCTGCTCAAGGATACCTTTATATCTTTCCTTCTTTGCTCTAAGATCGGCATTCTTTGAGTTGAACTCTTCTGAAGCATTTTTTTAAATCTTCAAGTCTTTTTGTGAGCTCATTGATATTTTTATCAATATTTTCAAGTTCTTCAAAAACACTGTTTTCTTTTTTTCGCGCTTCATTTAAAAAGCTTTTGTAAAGAATTCTTTTCCTCTTCAAGTTTATCAAGTTCTTTTTGCTTTTTTTCTATATCACTGTCTATATTTTCGCCTCTTGATGCAAGATTTTCATTATTCCTGTTTTCGGAATTTATCTGCTCCTTTAAGATTTCAATATGTGAAGTGATTTCCTGCAATGTAATACTTGTAGCGCTTCTTGTATTTCTTAATTCATCCAGCTCTTCATCTATCTTTTTTAAATCTGCAGTGATATTTTCATAGTCCTGCTTCGATCTTTCAAGTGAAGCTTTGGCATCGTTTAAATCATCTGAAAGAAGTTTTTTTCTCTTCTTATATTCATTCAGATTCTGGGTTATGCTGTCATACTCCATTATGTAGCTGTTTACGTCAAAGGTTTTCAGTTCTTCACGCAATGCTAAAAACTCTTTGGCAACCTTTGCCTGTCTTTCAAGAGGACCTACCTGTTTTTCAAGCTCTGTAAGAATGTCGTTTACTCTCACAAGACTTTCTCTCTCAGACTCCAGTTTTTTTAGAGCCAGACCTTTTCTTCTTTTAAACTTTGTGATACCTGCCGCCTCGTCAAAAAGTTCTCTTCTTTCTTCAGGCTTTCCGTTGAGTATCTTATCTACCTGTCCCTGTCCTATAATGGAATATCCGTCCTTACCTATACCTGTATCAAAGAAAAGCTCACTGATATCCTTTAACCTGCAGGCGGAACCGTTTATCATATACTCGCTTTCTCCGGATCTGAAAAGCCTTCTTGAAACCGTAACTTCTTCAAAGTCGATATCAAGCTTATGATCGGAGTTGTCCAAAGTAATAGCAACATAGGCAAATCCAAGCGGTTTTCTAAGCTCAGTACCTGCAAATATGACATCCTGCATATTTCCGCCTCTGAGCTGCTTTGCACTCTGTTCACCAAGTACCCATCTTACCGCATCCGAAACATTACTTTTTCCTGAGCCGTTCGGGCCTACAATACCGGTTATTCCATTGTGAAAATCAAATACAATTTTATTTGCAAAGGATTTGAATCCTTGAATTTCAATACGTTTTAAATACATCCTTCAATTTTTCCCCAATTTTTTTAGTGCTTCATAGGCTGCCGCCTGCTCCGCCGACTTTTTGCTTACACCTTCTCCCATTCCTATTGTTTTACCGTCAATTTTTTTACCGCAACTACGAATTTTTTTCAAATGATCTGGCCCCTCTTCAGATATCGGGGTATACTCTACAGATTTTTGAGTCCTGTGATTGAATCACTTCCTGTAATATAGTCTTGCTATCATAAAAGAAGACTTTATTTTCGTATTCATTCAGAATGAATTTTAAAATCACCTCTTTTGCATTAGCAAAACCACCATCTAAATAGATGCTGCCAATGAGTGCCTCAAATGCATCACTTATAATGCTCGGCCTCGTCCTTCCGCCTGTATGTTCCTCGCCTTTTCCAAGCTTTAAAAACTTACTGAGTTTTATATTTTTGGCACAGTCCGCCAAAAGCCGCTTCACAGACAAAACCGGCTCTTATTTTTGTAAGCTCACCCTCAGGTTTATCCGGGTAGACTCCATAGAAAAATTCACTGCTTACAAGTTCCAAAACGGCATCTCCCAAAAACTCAAGTCTTTCATTTGATCCGTTTTTCCCCAGCTGATGCTCATTTGCATATGAACTGTGTGTAAGCGCCTGATTTAAAAAGCTCTTTATTCTTATACTCATATCCTAATAATTCCTGTAATTCATTTAAATTATTATTCATACAAACCCTCTACTATCTATATTTTACAAAAGAGGCTATTATCATTAGATTGAATATTATGCTTCTTATTTTACAATCCTTGTAGCGTTTAACACTTTCGCAAAGCGAGACAGGATTCAGCAGTCGAGGACCTGTTTGAGTGCAGTTCGCTGCTCTTCAAGCGAACAAACGAGTTCCGCAGACTGCGTAAAATCCTGCGAAGCTTTAAGAAAAGTGTTGCGATAGGATTGTAAAATATAAGCGATAATAACTCATAATGGTTAATAGCCTCATTATCTTTCATCAAGGAGTCAGTTACCGGTTGCCTTCTTTATTTCTTCTACCGCATCATTTACAGTATGAATATTCTCTGCAACTTCCTGAGGTATCTCAAGCTCAAATTCTTCTTCAATTCCTGTAATGATCTCAAACAGGTCAAGTGAATCGGCTCCCAAATCGTCTACAAAAGCTGAATTAAGCTCAATTGTACTCTCATCAATATTTAAAACCTCAGCGATAATTTTCTTTAATTTCTCAAACTCCATTTTTTTCTCCATTCTAATTCTTTGTCATTTTTTCTCTTATAATATCACTCAAAGCTTCTTCTTTAAAGCTCTTGCATTGTAAAATTGAATTACAAATTTCATTTGCCTTTGAATTACCATGTGCTTTTACCACAAGGCCGTTCAAACCAAGTAAAGGCGCTCCGCCGTATTCACTTGCGTCAAAAGACTTTAATGTCTCTTTTAATGATGATTTTATCATCATTGCACCTATCTTTGTAAAGACATTTTTCATCAAAGCATCTTTTATCTTACCAAGCAGTGTAGAACCCAGGCCTTCATAAAGCTTAAGTATAACATTACCTACAAATGCCTCACAAACTATAATATCGGCACCGCCCTTAGGTATCTCTCTTGACTCTACACTGCCGATGAAGTTGATATCGTCACATTCTTTCAAAAGCGGCATGGTCTCTTTTACAAGAGCATTTCCTTTTTCTTCCTCGGCACCTATATTTACAATGCCGACTCTCGGATTTTTTATACCTATTACTTTTTCCATATACAAGGAACCTATTCTGGCAAACTGAACCAGATGTTCAGCCCTTGCATCCACATTTGCACCGCAGTCTATAAGCAAAGACACACCTTTTTCCGTAGGAATAAGCGGCGCCAATGCAGGTCTGAGTATTCCCTTAATCCTGCCTACTATAAGCTGTCCGCCTACAAGAACGGCTCCTGTGCTTCCGGCGCTTACAAATCCGTCCGCCTTACCTTCCTTTACAAGGTTCATTCCCACTACTATTGATGAATCTTTCTTTGCTCTGATAGCCGCTACAGGTGCTTCCTCATTTTGTTATTACCTCAGATGCGTAAACCGCACTGCATCTGTCCTTATACTCTTCGGTTATCTTCCCTCTAAAACCTCCTTCTTACCGACTAAAAATAACATTAATGTCTTTATCTTTCTTTAAGGCATCAAACGCCCCTTTTTATTATTTCTTCGGGTGAATAATCTCCACCCATTGCATCTAATGCAACTGTAACCATAACACACCTCGAAAGTAAGTTTTACTTTGATACCATTGTATCATATATGAATAGAAAAAAATATTCGCAATATGAAATTATTAATATCGAAAAATATTTTTTTATTATATTTGCCATAACCTGTATTTATAGTCTAATAATTTGTCCGTCAAATCTTTAATGCCGTAAACTCATTATCACGCCAAAAGATATACCGCATTTTGCACCTGAGAGTTTCTTTCTGACAATTCTTCCCTTTTTCTTCAAAAGCTTCCCCCTCTTTGCCGAGAGGTGTAATTACTCTGTTGTCTTCTATGATACACTCCACATCATCATGATACAGATTCTGCAAATAAACTTTATAAGAATTTATTTTTCAAAATCATTTTCATTTTCTTTATCAACTATAAGATATACCATATCATTCCCGTCCTATAGCAAGAGTCATGCCGTCTTTTGCCGTTTTTCCCAGTATCAGATTATTACACTGTATAAGAACCGATCTTTCACATACATTCCCTACACCTACAGTCTGTTTTACAAAATCGGACTCGTTAAATTCTCCTTCAACCTTGTTCAGTTCATCCTTTGAAAAGGTATTAAAGGGAACCGAGAGTCTGTCGGCAAGTTCTTTGATTGCATTTTCATCTTTCTTTATATCAATGCTGCCTACCGCCTTTACAGCTCTTATATCAATGCCTTCTTCTTTCATTACTTCATTTACAAAATCCCACATTTTTTGTGTATCCGTATTCTTTTTACATCCTACACCAAGATATATATCCTTGGGTATAAGAGTCAGTACATTGTCATCATAAGTTCTGTCGGTAATCCTTACCTTTAGCTCACAGTCCGCATTTAAAGGATTCAATTTCTTTTTGATATCTTTCACATTTATGCTGAAAATATCACTGTCAATATCCACCGCCTTTTTATCAAGCAATGCAGCACTCACATCCTTTGCAAGTTTTCTGGATGAGATTGTTAAATTATGCTTTTTGGCAAATACATCCACCGCAAATGTGTCGTTTATATCGGTGGCTGTAGTAATAATAGGAGTGGCACCAAGTGCCCCTCCTATATATTCCGCCAACTCATTGGCACCACCCACATGTCCTGAGAGCAGAGATATCACATATCTTCCAAGCTCATCTATAACCAGCACCGCAGGATCGCTAAATTTATCTTTTACATATGGTGCAATGCTTCTTATCGCAATCCCTGTAGCTCCGACAAAAATAATTGCATCATCACTAAAATGCGTCTTTACGGTTTCTTTCAAATCCGTAAAGGCTTTCATTCTACTGTCTGAAATATACTTTGACATTGTATATGATGAAACATTGTTATTCTTCAATATATCCATCAATCTGATATTTATATCTTTACCATTTTTTTGTAAATGAAAAACAGTTATATTCATATCTTTTTATAATCCGTATGTATATGTTTTCGGTTTCGGTATCTCTGCTTTCAGGTTTCTTTAAGCAGAAAATAACAAAGCAAAAATAACAGCCGGAATAACCATTGCATATGATATACGGTTTATAGCCGTATTTACCAAATCGGTATCAAGAGCTGAAGGCAGATTTCCGATTGTATTGTTTACCATATGTATAAAAATCGTGTAAAAAATATTTCTTGTCTTGTAGTAAATAAGCCCCATAATACAGCCCATTATCGCCGTATATACGCTCTGAACAAAGATCATATGCCAGATACCGAATAATACTCCGGATACAATTATTGCAAACCACGTACTCTTTGTTATTCTCTCAAGTGAGTTGAAAATGAGCAGTCTGAAAAGTATCTCTTCAACTATAGGTCCTATAATTGATATTGAAAGCAATGACCAGATATATGCTCCCGACTCCAAATCATCATATACTCCTGAAAAATACTCCACATTCTTTGCTATAAAAGGTATTGATACCAAAAATCTGTCAACTATTTCAAACCATAGGCCTGCTATACCATAGAATGCAAATCCCATTACGATACAGAAAATAAACCCTTTTACAAATCCGAGCTTAATTCCTTTTTCATGCTTCTTAACTATAAATATAGCCAATATCAGATAGATAACAATAAGTACCACCGATATCAATGTATCTACAAAAGCATTTATGCTCGGCAAAAGTGCATCAGGTACTATCATATATTTTACATCCAGATAATTAAATCCTCTGAATATGACATCACTCAGCCACTCGTAACTAAGGTATAAAAGTGCAACCACAATGCACCAAAATACTATATTTCTATAATTTCTCTTCATATAACTCCTTGTTTTTCAGTTAAAAAGGTCGCAGATGAAAACACCTACGACCTTGTATTAACTAAAGTATTTATTATTCTTCATCAGACTCTGAATTTCTTGCGTTCTCTTTCTCAAGCTCTTCATTTGCCTGTGTCAAAGCCTTGATACTTAATGAAATTTTCTTGTCTGCCTCATTGAACTCAACGATAACAGCCTCAACCTCATCTCCTACCTTAAGCACATCTGAAGGTTTTTCAACATGGTCATGTGAAATCTGAGATACGTGCAACAATGCATCAACACCGTTTGAAATCTCAACGAATGCTCCGAAATCTGTCATTCTTGCAACTTTACCCTTAACAACATTACCACGTGCGAACTTCTCTTCAGCGTCAAGCCATGGATTCTGATCAGGGAACTTCATTGAAAGTGCAATCTTCTCTCCTGAGATATCCTTAATGAAGGCTGTAACGGTATCACCTGACTTAAATACCTTCTTAGGATTCTCTACTCTACCCCAGCTCATCTCTGAGATATGTAAAAGACCGTCTGCACCACCAAGGTCAACGAATGCTCCGAAATCTGTAACATTCTTTACTGTACCTTCAATTACATCACCCGGTGTTATCTTCTCAAATAAAGCCTTCTTCTGCTCTTCTTTCTTAGCTACAAGAAGCTGCTTTCTGTCACCGATGATTCTTCTTCTCTTAGGATTGAACTCTGTAATAACGAACTCAATCTCTGTATCCTTATATTTAGATAAATCTCTTTCAAATGTATCTGATACAAGTGATGCAGGTATAAATCTCTTGCATCCTCTACCACTACACTGATACCACCCTCAACTACCTGTACAACTTTTTCCTGTAAGAACCTCGTGGTTGTTGAAAGCATCCTCAAGTTTCTTATTACCTCTATCCTGAGCCAATCTCTTGTATGAAAGGAGAACCTGACCTTCTCCGTCATTTATCTTTAAGACTTTTGCTTCCATGTCATCACCGACATTTACAACTGTTCTTAAATCTAAACCGTTGTCATTACTATATTCACTTCTTGTGATGATACCATCTGACTTAAATCCGACATTAAGAATGATCTGATCTTCCTTAACATCAATTACCTTACCGTTGACAACTTCTCCCGTGTGTAGAGTCTTGAATGACTCATCTAACATTTGTTCAAAACTTAGATCTGACAATATTTTGAACCTCCTCAATGATATGTTTTGGGGTTGACGCCCCTGCCGTAATACCTACACTATCCACAGAAAGTAAAGCATCATAATCTAGGGTCTTCAAGAGTTTTGAATAAAAAAACTGTATTCTTACATTCTTCCTGACATATTTCCACAAGCTTGCCTGTATTGGAGCTTTTTTTGTCTCCGATAACTATCATGGCATCCACATTTGATGCTATTTTTTTTGCCTCAGCTTGTCTTTCCTGTGTTGCATTGCAAATCGTATTAAAACATCTTACATCATAACCCAAAATCGATATTTTATCAATGATTTCTTGGAATTTTTTTATGATTAAATGTCGTTTGAGCTACAATTATAATTTCTTCATTTTTTAATCCTAAATTTATAAATTGTTCGATGTTTTTCAACAGCATAGGTATTTTCATCTCCCCAGCCTCTTATTCCCATTACTTCAGGATGCTCGGGATTTCCGATTATTACCACAGTTTTTCCTTTTCCGCTTTGTACTGAAACTATGGCATGAATTTTTTTTACAAACGGACAGGTGGCATCTACCACTCTATGTCCGCTTCTTTTTACAAAATTAAATATCTCTCTGCTTACCCCATGTGAGCGTATGATTACAGTGCCCTTTGGCAGTGAAGCCAAATCTTCTATCTTCACAGCCTCCACACCTCTTTTTTTCATATCTTTCACAACTTCCTCATTGTGAATTATGGGTCCCAGAGTATAGACTATATCATTGCCCTTTTTGGCTTCTTCATATACGGTGTTTACCGCTTTCTCAACTCCAAAGCAAAAACCGGCACTTTTTGCTAATTCGACTTTCATCTTTCCTCTTTTACCATTGACAGTATCTTTGATACCACCTCTTCAAGTGTCATATCGGATGAATCCAGATAATAAGCATCATCAGCCTGCTTTAGAGGTGATATTTCCCTGTTCATATCGGCTTCATCTCTTTTTATTATCTCATCCTCTATCTCATTTATATCCAAATCCGTATGTCCCTTTTCTAAAAGTTCCAGATATCTTCTTTTAGCTCTGACTTTTGAACTTGCACTTAAATAAATCTTTAAATCGGCAT